>Ga0209700_103875_pt1 | contig 27973 bp, 18 predicted proteins | sample SiratroredBW_FD_187528 | JGI IMG/M metagenome (GOLD analysis project Ga0209700, IMG submission 187528) | Root nodule microbial communities of legume samples collected from California, USA - Siratro red BW (SPAdes) (version 2) | ecosystem: Host-associated > Plants > Roots > Nodule | place: USA... | reverse complement strand
AAATATATAATAAAAAATAATATATATATATATATATATATATATATATATATATATATATATATATATGGTTATTATCGCAAGATCAACATTTATATTTATAACATATCATTACATTAATCACAATCACAAGTATAAGGAATAGTTATTTAAAAAAAATATTATTAATAAGTAAGCATTGAAATTTAAGACGTTCAAAATATGAATTTATAGTATGTCAAATGTATAATCAACTTATTAAGTTTCTCTTACTAACTTATATCTTAATTTGTAGACTTAAACTATCACTAAATTTAAGGATCTTTATAATAGGTTTTAATACTTAATAAAAAAATTAAATAATGATTCATATATCATCCTACATTAATGACTTTGAATTTCATATATTTCATTCATATGTATCAAAACATATATTATATATATAATTTTATTCATATGTATTCCAACTCAATTTATATTTCAAGTTTTATGAATTATTGTCAACATCAATGTATACAAATTTACTTTTCACAAGTCATTGTTCGCAACTTGCAACACACACACATTGATGCGAAAATATGGAGGAAGGACCATTTTTTATATCCAGTTTGGGAAAGAACAGTTTGAGAAAGGATATTGACGCCACACACTCAACAAAGATGAGAAGGTGAGTGATAAGTTATGGGGTTGATCGCCACATGATATCCTGATAAGATCAAATTTGGGTTCTTCTAAATCAGAACGCCATAAATTCTCAAAGAGAAAAACTCAATTCTATTCCAAAATTCATCTTCTTGTAGTTTTCTTTTTTCATGTGACTCATTCAACCACTTAATTAAAATACATAATAAAAAATATAAAAGAAAATCCTAAATTATATTTGTCTCTTAAAGATTATATCATTCCATCCTTCTTCAAGGACATTCATCCTTAAATGTCATGAGTACACTTCTTCTAAGAGAAACATAATTTCAGGATCAAAGATTATCCTTTTGTTAATTTGCCATTCCAAAACAAGAATCCTTGCAAACATGACTGATTGGTTGATACCAAATGATACCAACTGATGCGAAAATATAGGGGAAGGACCATTTTTGATATCCAGTTTGGGAAAGGATATTGACACCACACTCAAGAAAGATGAGAAGGTGAGTGATAAGTCATAGGGTTGATTGTCACAGATATCCTGATAAGATTAGATTTGGGTTCTTCTAAATCAGAACACTATAAATTCTCAAAGAGAAAAAGTCAATTCTATTCCAAAATTCATCTTCTTGTAGTTTTTGTTGATCTCCCCCGTGTTTTCCCCCTTGGATATCCTAATAAGATCAGATTTGGGTTCTTCTAAATCAGAACACTATAAATTCTCAAAGAGAAAAACTCAATTCTATTCCAAAATTCATCTTCTTATAGTTTTTGTTGATCTCCTCGGTGTTTTCTCCCTCGGATTCTCCCAACAAGTGGTATCAGAGCCGCTGGTTTACGGCTTGGGCGAGTACAGTTTAACCCTGTATCGAAAGTCTTCCTGATGGTGATTTCAGGCAAGAGAAGGCTTCCGCTCGAGGGGGAGTGTATCAATGTGGTGGAGGAGTGACTCTCACTTGAGAGGGAAATTGTTAGGTATTCAAGTGTGAGTCTAAGTCTCACATTGGGTAGAAATGAGAAAATTGAGAAATATATAAGAAAAAAGACCCATAAACCCAACGTCTTAAAGTTTTGGGTTGAAGGTGGCGTCATTCCCTTATATGTTGGCTCATGTCTCATTCTTGTGAGATCTTCCCGTTGTTTTCTCCCTCAGATTCTCCCAACACCTATCTTAAGGTACACATATTGGTTTGGATACTTTGTGGTTAATTTTCTTTCAAGGTTCCTTTTTTAGGACACCATTAGATGATGTACTTGCAGACAGTTTATATGATGCTTGATTTTTTAATTTTAGTTTCTTTAATCGTGTGATTAATAATTTAAATTTTTTGATTGATAAAATTGTAAGATTATAAATTTGTCATTGTCGTTAAAAATAATTGAAAATGAAATATGATTAATTTATTTGATGTCATTGATTAAATATTTTAAAAAACCTATGAAACTAAGATCCTAATTATTTTACAATCCTAAATAATTATGACATCATACAAGAATTTTTAGTTAAAAATTTTATTCCAAAATTTATTAAACAATTAACTAATATTCAAATTGTAAATTACTAATTATATTTAATTATAAATATTTATGACTTTATAAATTAAATAAATTGAAATACTAAATATTTCACAACCTTGAAAAATTATATCATCATGCATAAATTTAGTATTATAAATTATATGCCAAAATTTTTGAATTAATTAATTAATATTCAAATCCTAAATTATTAATTATATTTAATCTTAAATTTTTATGGCATTATAAATAAAATTAACTCCTAAGTCAATTAAAATCTTAATTAATTTACAATCCTAATAAAAATTTTATTCCACATTTTATTAAACAATTAACTAATATTCAATTTCTAAAGTACTAATTATATTTAATTTTAAATATTTATAACATTATAAATTGAATAAATTTCTAAATAAATTAAAATACTAAATATTTCACAATCCTAAATAATTTTAACATGATAGATCAATTTAGTATTATAAATTATAATCCAAAATTTATGAAATAATTCATTAATATTTAAATCCTAAATTACTAATTATATGTAATCCTAAACTTTTATGGCATTAAAAATAAATTTAACTTCTAAATAAACTCAAATCCTAAATATTTCACATTCTTAAAGAATTATTATAACATATATCAATGATTATAAATTATAATTATGAATTTATTGAATTCGTAAATATATTCAAATCCTAAATTCCAAAACTATTACACAAATTCAAAATTTTCTATCAATGCAGAAGTTAAATAGAAAAACTACAATTCTATTTAATATTTCACGAATCATCATAAAAATGGGCATTGTAACAAGTGTCCTACCTTGAAAACCTTAGGTTCCATGTCAGTAACAACCATATCCTGTTCATCCTTCTCCATCCCATTGGAAAATTCCAACCAAAACAAGCTTATGAGCATGAAACCTTTCTCCACCTACACAGAAAGTAACATTTCATCCCTCTTCATTCTCTAACAACATTCCAAAATGTGAACCAATATCAGAGCCCGTTTAAAAATCTCTTATAAAACACCTAATACACACGATTGATCACTCCATAACGCACATCACAGAAATGGATAAAACAACTAATAACACAGCATCACACCCTGAGCATATTACAAAAACCACAATGATCTTATTAGCATGTTAGAATATCCTAACCATAAACTAAAAGCATCAAAATCATTATTAAGTTTTTAATCTATCTTTTAGTTCCCTGAAAAAGGGACTAAAGTCATATCACTCTAGGTAAAATCTAGAAAGTTAAATTTGTGCAGGACCTGAAACCAAATTTTGGCAGACGAAACAAAAACATATTTTACCCTTTATTTTTTGAAGGGAGAAGTCATGAAGGAAGAACATATATCTGGATTCATCCAACTTTGGAAAAAACTCAATACTCATGGGTGCATGTTGGAATCTCCTAATTCGGGTAGTATTGGGTCATTGGGTTCAAAACTTTACTGGCTATATTGGACATTATGATATTACATTGGCAGAGCTCATAGGAAGTAATAAAGGTCTTCAAGCTGTTTAGGCACTCCTCTGGGCATTCGCCGTGAAGTGACCTGGTTTCTTATGAATGAGAATCAAATCAATATAACACCAGTGCTCATGTTATAATTCCATTTTGTATTTTTGTTAATAAAATATTATATATAAACAAAACAATAATATATATTAATATTAAATACTGTCAAAGATGAATAATAATATTAAAATAGCACTATTTTATATAAAAATAGAATTTATCTTTCCATTAGACCTGTTATCCTATTATAATAGCTGTAAAATTTAGAATCGGCAAAACAGAGATGCAAATAGTGTAAGTTAAATTCAAGCTAAACTGTTCTAAAATAATTAAAGAAAGTAGAGATGACCAGAATGAACCATAAAAAAACGTAACATCAGAAGAAAATAATTTTTGAATTAAATTAAATAAAATGTGTTAAATTTCGTTCAATAATAATGTCGGTCTAATTGAAAAAAAGAATTATTACTTTTGTTAGAAACATCGATCATACCAACACGAATTCGTAAATGTTAATAAAAATTAATTGGAAAGTCCAATTCATTGAGTAAATAAAAAATTAGTTTTTAATTTTGGGTGAAAATGGTTGAAGCTATTGTCGATTAATTAAGTTCTCTTTTTACCGGAGTCGATTGCTCCAAAGACGATGAGCTTGGGTGTTGTTGGTTTAATCTAGAGATAGTGGTTTTTACTGAATGGGATGGTGATTCTTCGTTTTCTTTTTTGTTTTTTGAAATGCACTCTTCTTCTCCTCACCAAAGTCAATTGTCTTTGATCCAGAGATGAGTAGCTTTGGTTTGGGATGATGATTCTTCGTTTTCCTTTTTGTTCTTTGAAATACACTCTTCTTCTCCTCACCAAAATCAATTGTCTTTGGTCCAGAGATGAGTAGCTTTGGTTTGGTCAGACGATGGTTTTAAGTTTCCCAAGTGGTGTGTTTGGACTGTGGTTCTTCATTTTCAAACCTTAGACAATGGTAAGTAATTTCCTTCTTGCGCTTCTTTGTTTGTTTGTTTAGGTTATTTAGACGGTTCGCTTGAAAGATGTTTTTTCTGTGTTGTGTTCATTTTAGACTGTTTGTTTAGTTATTGATTGCAAAGTGCGTTTGTTATTGCATTAAGGTGAACTGCGATTTTGATATTGTTAAATTTGTTTTCCATGAATCTGATTGTGTTAATTTCATTTGGACGTTCATATCAAATTGGTTGTGTGCTTTACATTAAACATCTGAAATTGGTTATGTACTTCGCATTAAACTGATGAAATTGGTTAGGGGTAACCAATGGTATGTTGAATTGATTAGGTAATAGTTTTTTTTTTGTATTAGGTCGGTCTAGGTAACACATAAGCTTAAAAAAATATTATACATATATATATATATATATAAAAGAGCGTAAGCTTTGTCGACATATCATATATAATATTTACAACGTTTTATTGTTAGCTTAATTGATGTTTTTACATCCTATATATGAAGGTCGACTAATTATCACAAATCTAATATTCACCATCTAGCTATGCTAAACTGATGCAAAAATATTGATCAGTTTATACACTTTTGTATCTATTTTTAAACGACTTTAAGTTCGTCATTGTAGTAACCAAATCAACTTTTTTGTCATGACATTATTATTATTATTATTACTATAATTTCTATGATTATTAATATTAACATTAATAATATTAATAATAATAATAATATTAATAACAATAACCTTAATAATAATATTAATAATATTATTAATAATAACACTATTAATAATAATAATAAAATATTAATAATAATAATATTATAATTAACATAAAAATAATAATAATATCCATTATAACATTATTAACATAAAATATATATACACACAAATGGATGAGAAGTTACCTTAAAAATCGACGAAAAGAGAATGCGTAAATTAAAAGGATATGTCTAACACCTAGTCCAATATGTTTGAACTCAATACAATCTTTAATGCAATCCTTTAGTGGCTGTTGAATCTTTTAATTAAATTAGATTGTTTGGTTTGATACAATCCTTTAGTGGTTCCTTTAGTGGTTGTTGAATCTTTTAATTAAATTAGATTGTTTGGTTTGAAATCTTGATTGGCTATGAATTCTAATGATCATTTAAAAATTTATGAAAAAAAGTTGATTTCGATGGGTAATTAGATTTTTTTTATGATCATAATACATGCAAAATATCATTTTATTGATAGTAGATAAGATACAAATTTTATATAAATATAAGTGTAAAAAAAATCATTATATGAATAATCCCTACCGTTTAACGTAGAATGCCTAACTAATGTACTAACTCAATAGATAAAATATTTATTAAAGTATATATACTAAACTACTAATTAATTTCTAATTTATGCATTAGTTATACAGATAATGTGTGAAAATTATAATAAATTAAATTGTCAAAATCTACCATATTAAATTTAGAATTTGATTTATATAATTACAAAGTAAAATCTTTTTATGAATACACCCAATATGAGTTCACAATTTTGTCATATTATTGTGGATAACCGCACCACAGTGAATTCAATCAGGAGGTCTGAAAAAAAAAATATTCCCTCCATTTCTATTTATAAAATTATTTAAACTAGTTCACACCTCTATAAAGAATAATTAAACTAGTTAAAAATAATAAATTATTCAACAACTTGTATGGTTCCAAAATTACTCTTATTATGCGCTTATTAAAGTTAAAGTAATTAAATAAAATTTTAACACTATAATATCCGTAAGTACTCCAATTCCCAAGAAGAAATGTATTTCTTAATCATAAATACATACCTTAGTAATGATAATTGTTTGTATTGTTGTTTATTTAAAGAGACACACCACTAGAATAATTATTTTAGTAATGATACTTATTGTATTTCTATTGATACACCATATTTACACTAGACAAACTAACAACTTAATATCACTTTTCAAATAATTCATAAAAAAAAAAACACTTAAAAGTCTCAATCAATAAATTACAGGTCAAACACATAATAGAACATTTCAACACTTTCAATTTAAAACCTTCCCAGATTTATAAACTTTTCTATCTCGTATAAAGATAACTTATGTATAAAAATACACAGTATCAAAAAAAATGGAGCTTAAGTTGAAGTGGAAGAAAACCCCCTCCAACTTAAAGTCAATGCTTCTCGTTAATTTGGATTGATTAAGGCAGGTCCTACAGGAGGACCGTCGTGTTGTTGCCATCCACACTTTTCTTAATTTCAATTTCAATCTTAATTGCTTCCAGAAAGTGACACCCAATTGCTAAATTATGAGGTTTCAGATGAGAATGGGTTTAACAGAAATGTTGCAATGGTAATAAACGATTACTTGAAACGGTATGAACAAATAATTAAGTGCAGGAAACACGCACCACATAAGATATGTGATCCATGCAGAAGCACTTTCCGAGAGCAGCATAGCGAGCAGTGATGTTACGTGACGAAGAAGATGATGACAGAGGAGACGTTATTAAAGAACAAAATATTGATTTCATTGGAAGCATGTCTAGGGAAAAATGGGAGTGGGGAGAGAAAAAAAAGAATGGAGAAGTTTGACTAAAAAAAAAGTATGTATATGTATATATGGTGGTGAAGTAGTGAACAGACGCAACATGGATCCTCTGAGGATGACAATAAATGCTACAGTCCCCACAGCAGAATTGACATGAAGATGGGAGAAAGGGTGGAGATTGAAGACAGAAGGGGTAAAAATGATCACATGGTGGAGGGGTTATGGCATATGAAGGTTTCATGGGGTGCCATGGTTGTTGTGGCCTAAATCAGCAAAGTATCAAACCCTGGAGCCCTCAGAATTAATAGTGGACGTCTACTACAAGGACCCACCACAACCCTCATCATTACCAACAAACTCAAATTTACAAATTTTTACCACCATCACTCTACTAACTACCTTTTTATCATACTTCACAAGGTTAACCATAAATTTCTCTTCTTTCTATTCAACACTCTCTCTCTATCTACCTTTCAAATTTTGACCGTTTTGGGTTAATTATTGTATTGCTTCACTTCACTTCAGCTATGATTTTGAGTTTTGAATTTATGACTAGGGACTTTTGCAACGTTTTTGTCGTCCAATTTTTCCAAACTTTTAAAATTATGTATATTTTTGTCCTTATATTCTTGGTAAGCATTGATGTAAGACAGTGAATACTAGGTGATTTGGATGTAGTTTAGTGAATAATGAGGTAGAAAGATGGTTAATAGTAAGTGTAAAATGATGCAAGAGATTAGAAGAGAGAAAAAAGAGGCGGGGGAAAGACATGCCATGAAATGTGAAACATAATGCCACATGCCTTGTCTTGAGCATCCATTCTTTGTACTTCTTTTTCCTGACTCATAAAAGTTGAAAGCAACCAACAGGCTGTCCTTATTATCCAGCTTCCTTTCTTTCTCTCTCAACCTACTACACTCACTGGATGAGGGGAGGAAGCCCCCTATATTTGGCAACATTAAATATTAAAATATTTCCTTCAACTTCTAACACTGGGAGCATATCATCCAGACCTTTTTCCCTCTCTCCTCCTTCTTCACTATCAACTTTCAATACATTATCCACTCCACTCCCTGCATCACACCCTTTAACTCTCTAACAGGTATGGTTTTTGGGATTCCCTCTCACCTAACTCATAAAAAAAATCTCCCTCATTAATCCATAAAATAATCAAAAAATCCTTTTTTTTTATTGTTCACTCCATTGGCTACTCATGGAATCCATGTCAGGCAACCAGTGGTCGGTGAAGGAAGAAGTGAGCATCATACTGCTGCTGTTGTCTCCCAGTGCAAGTACTCTCTTCCTTCTTTCATTCACTGTTTATTTATTATTTATATATATATATATATATATATATATATATATATTTGCTTTCTACTTTTATGCTTCTAGTTGCTTCACTGTGCCTTGTTTGGTAACCTTCTCAATTTATGGTTCCATTTTCTTTGGAACTCTTCCTACTTCATTAACTGTAGCCGGTCAAGTCTGTGTTTTCTTATTTAATTCTGCTTAATACTTAACCCCTCTCATGCTATCCTAGTACGGACAAAAACTTGTCCAATGTGTTTGTCTTATAATTGCCTGTTTGTGTCTGTCTAGTTTTTCATGATTTTCCTCCTCCTCCTCCTCTATCATCTATCACTTTCTATTCTTTTTCAATTGGACTTTTACCCCTGCCCTTTTCACTTGGCTTGTTAATTTAAGTTTGCCTCTCCTTATTGTCTCACTATTTATGCAATACAACCTCACTGCTTAATTTTTTGCTGATCCTCATGCAATTGTGAACCTATGGTATATAGCACATAGAGAAGGTAACCATACAACTGTGGAGAAGTAGAAGGGTGGGGAGGGGGGTGGAATTTTATTTTTCTCTCTATTATTTTGTTATGGACTGGAATTTGAAAGCACCTTCTTGGGATTTGGTGGATGTGGATAAGGCAATGGAGGAGCATAACAGATTTGGAGTTTATAAAATGGAGGGGGAGTTTTCTGTGGACTTGAAGCTTGGTCACGTGGGGAATTCTGGCACTGAATCAGCTTTAGCCAAGTCCAAATATGTTGCTACTAGTGCTGGAGTCTCCAAAGTGGCATCTTCACCTTCAGGGTCTTCTAAGAGAGCTAGAGCTATTAACAGCACCACCCTGACCGTGTCATGCCTTGTGGACGGGTGCAATTCAGATCTTAGCAACTGTAGAGATTATCACAGGCGACATAAGGTGTGTGAACTCCATTCCAAGTCCCCAGAGGTCACAATCGGTGGCCTCAAGCAAAGGTTCTGCCAGCAATGTAGCAGGTTTGTGTCATAACATATCATATATACTGAGGGTTTTGTTTTGTTCTTTTGTTTGAAATTGAGTTCTGGTTTGCTTGTAAGCTGTGGTTTGTCCTCTTAATTATTGCTTTTCTGTGTTTTTGCCCCCCTTTTCTTTTCATTGTACCTCATGGACATTTAATTTGTGTCGTTTGCATTGCATCCGTATCCATTATTCATGTTAGCTTCACAAGTACTCATACGCCACCAAATTACTTTATTTTGCTTTCCCCTACCATTAGCATCTTCACTTAGCGTTCTTTAGAAGAAGCAGGTTTTTATACTCTTAGTATTTACTTCCTTTCCCTTGATTTTTCTAAAGATAGAAATTTTTCTTTATTTTTACTTTAAAAATATCAAGGAAAGAGAACGTACTGCGAGAGTATTACAAAAAGATTCGCTGTAAACTTATTTCTTAAACCAAAACGAATCTCAATTCATACCAAACCTGTTGAATTATGAATGATTACTTCAGTTTACAAATAATAGTTCTAAACCCTGGAGTTTGTCGTTATGTTTATACTCTATTTATATGGCGCTTTTTAAGAACCAAATTCCTCTGCTATATATATATATGGCGAATTAAGCTGAAAATTTATCAGAAGTTTACATATAAAATGAGAAAATGACTTGCCTGTGTTGTTCTGTTAATATACCCTGAGTATAAAATATATTGCTTGTAGTACTTCTGGTAAATCTGTGGTAAATATTTTTCACCGCTTAGTTTCTTGTGCGTTTGATTTTATATTCTTGATTCCATTTCCGTGCCATATTAGCGTGGCTCAGTTCGCTCAAATTCTGAAACTTGTCTTTTTTTGGAAGGTTCCATTCGCTGGAGCAATTTGATGAGAGGAAAAGAAGCTGCAGAAAGCGTTTGGATGGGCACAACAGACGGAGAAGAAAGCCTCAGCCAGAACCTCACACGCGACCCGGTAGTTTTTTGTCGAATTACCAAGGTAAGCTTTGTGGTTGTAGTTGTTGTTTGTTCTACTACCACATTATCTGAATGGACCCATGTGCATATATGCGTGGACTTCATGCAGGTATTAGCTAGAGATACTTATCCCATAGGTACACGAGTCTCAAAAGAGTAAGATGTTTCATGTGGAAACAATGCACTTAGCTAAATGAGTGCGCTGCCCACATACCTGATATGGCTGATTTGGTCCATTTATGTCCACGCTCATGACAATCTAGTGGCCACTAGTTAATATGTCACTACATATAGACCCGTTAAAAAGGAAAAAAACATTTTCAGTAAACTCCCATGTGCTTCAGAGTCTATGCATCAATCATTCTGATCTTTGACTTTATATAATTCTTATTTTTCTTCTTGGTTTTATGAAAAGCTGTCCATTTTAATTTGTTTCTCTATCATTTTACTTTATACAGGTGAAAACTTTATACAATAATACTTCGTGCTTACCATTTTCATAGCTAATATAGGAGTTTGTTTTGGAGATGTTCCTTTCTAGAGATGGATCTAGACTGTCATCCACAAGAAATTATCGCTGAAATTATAAGATCACATCTTTGATGCCTCTCTTGCGTCTTGGTTTGCAAAATTTGTTCATACACAATCAGAATTACTATATGATTTCAGACTATCATATTTCTAAACTTCAAATTACAGCTAATTTTTTATGTTGCGTGTGGTATAGATACAGGATTATACAATACAAAAATTTGTCATGTATAAGACTACAGTTTAGAATTTTATTTTTTTTTTAACAACCCTTTGTTCCGAATTTTGCATCCATGTACTCCCATACAAATTCTCATTCATGTACATCATACCGCATTCATCTTTGTCTCCCTACCATATTTTACATTCCTGATAAATATGGTTAACGCAGACATAATGATATATTCTGATCCAGCATCTACATTTTCACGTTTACCATACTTTACATTCCTCATAAATATGGTTAACACAGACATTTTCACATTTTTGTTGGCATCCCTTGAGATAAAGTACAACACTTAAGAAATTCAAGATTTTTCAGGTACTCAATTGCTACCCTTCTCAAATCCACACGTATATCCTTCCACTGCCATGATGAGCCCCCCTTGGAGTGGAGGACTTGTGACTTCCTCTGCAGATGCTAGGTTGCACAACCAGCACCACCATCAAGTACACTTGGTTGATAAACAAGACTTTTTTCTTGGATCTTCTCACAAAGAAGGGAAGCAAGTGGCATTCCTACACGGTAACCATCCCTCCACAGGTGCACTCAACAACCAAACCCTTCCCTTTCCCTCTCCTTCTGTGTGCCACACGCATCTCAGAACCAGCCCTTTATCAGAAACTTGTGGAGTGAGAAGCAAAATGTTCTGTGAAAGCTTAACAACAACAAATTCAGTGCATGACACTCCTTGTGCTCTCTCTCTTCTGTCATCATCACAGACTCACACACCTGGGAACGGTTTGAACCAAATGGTGCAGCCTCCCTCGATGTCTCTGATGCAGCCCTTAGGCCTGAGCCTGCAGGATAGCAGCAACTTAGAATCTGTGGAGCGAGTGTTGGTTCCCAATGGGAGTGACCATTGTTCTTCCATTTATAGCCTGGGTTCTGATGGATCTCACTGCAATGAAGCCCCTCAACTGTTTCCCTTTCAATGGGAATAGAGCTTTTCATTTAAGCCGATGATTCTTAATCACACTTTGTTTTTCATTCCTAATGAATTCTGATTTTTATACTAAGCCAGTCATCCTGATGAATCCTTAAATGAAGGCACTGCCAATGAACAATCATGCTATTTTTATCAGTATCTGCAAGAAAACAAAACAGAAACAATTTTACATGTCATTCATTATGTTAACTGCAAAAAGAATATTACATGTATACCTTTTAAGAAACTGTGACGTGTGTGTGTGTCTATATATATATATATATATATAATTACATCTTAATTAATTTCTCTTATTCAATAAGATTATTTTCAAGATGTTTTGATCTTAATTCAAGTTTTACTTTCAGTGATCCTTTTACATTTTTTATCATTTAAAAATATTTACTTTTAAACAAGATTAGTGTGTTGGTTGTCTTTAATGGGCTTTCCTTTCTAGTCAATCTTTTAAGCATGAGTGAATGGTTTGTTACTTTTTAGTTTGATTTTTTTATTATATATTTTTCATTCTCCGAAATTAATAAAAAATTAAAAAAAAAAAGAACAACATGGATTGTATATAATTACATATTTATTTTACAAATAAATGAAACAAAAAATATATTATATTACATTGTACAATACAATATGATTACTTATATTACATACAATTAATCATATTACCTTATATAACGTAAAATTATTATAATTCTGTTATAATTAAATAACGGTAATGCAATTTTCTAGTACTTTTGTGCAAAACATCTAACTTTTTACATTACTAGGTTATTATCAGTTTGATTTTGAATGGAGAGTACCACACATAACATAATCAGCCTCCAATGACGTCTCCAACAGTTTCCGATAAAAGAAGATTATGGAAAGAACACGTGAGTTTCAAACTCTAGGGGGCAACCATGGGATCCATCTGCATTAATAGACATAACAATGATTCCTCAATAGTGGAGCTCGTCAATCGGGTAATTCTTCATCGGATAAGAGGAAGCACAATGAAGAACACGCCAGGGTCAGGGGAAGACTTACTGAGGGATCAAGTAAAGACCCTTTTGCTTAAAGTGGAAGAGGAAGTTGAGGTTTCCAAGTTCTCGCTTGAAAGCTCGGAACTTCTTGCACCCACGAATGCGGCTCAAACTCAGAATCTTTCTGGTTTGGCTTCAGTCACCCTTTCTGATGTTTCTCAGCAACCGCTAGTTCCTCAGATGGTGAATCAAGAGAATTTTGAATCTGAAAAGAGTGTGATAAGCAGGTTCCTGTTACTTGATTTCTCAGACAAGTCTCGAGATTCGAATTCACCAGAAGAATGTTTCTCGGATTTGGTTTGTAGCTCCTTCAAGAGGGTGATGATGCTTCTATCTGGCCAATGCAGGAGAATGCAAGCATCCAAGATAAAGAAAATAGCTGAAGATAAAGAAGATTATATTGAGGACATTTAAGGAGGGATAATACTTGATGAACTGTGTGAAGTTTTGAACAAGATTAACATAAATGAAAGGATACATCCCAAGTTTGAAGGTGAGGACACAAGGTTTGTATAGGACAGTAATGATGAGATTGTGAAAGAGGACGTTGAAGAAAACTATGCTCAGAGTGCTTCTTCACCTAACATATTGTGTTTGAAAGGATTGTCAACCCAAAAGGGAAACACTTGTGCTTTTATGATGAAAAAGAAGAGGAGGGAAAATCTGCTTTATGATTCTTGGATGTACTTTTTCACATATTAGTGAACTGCTACAATGTGAATGACATCTCTATGAGGGAGAGAAAGTTGATTTTGGTTCTTGTTGTTTTGATGGAGTATTATTTGGATTTTGTTCTCGAAATAGAGAAGCTACTGACCACAGTTTAGTGGTCAAGACCAAAAACTCATGTAAAATTGTGACTTTTGACTGAATTATTTTGTTGTAAGCTTCATATTTAAATGTTATAATGGTATAATATAATATAATTGATTATAATATAACATAAAATATAATAGTCAATTATATTATATATTTACAATAAAATATAACCAATTATGTTATGTAATTGATTATATTAATTATGTAACATAATATAATTAATTCTACTATATAATATAATAAAATAATAATTATAATAATAAAGAAAATAAAAAAAATAAATATTGATAAAAATAAAATTATTAATAATTAAAAGTTATAAAATAATAATAAAACTAATACTAATAATAAAATGATAAAATAATAATAGAACTATTAATAATATAAAATTATAAAACAATAATATTGTTCTTGGACTAGATCTTTATGATGTGGAGTATGGTTGATTTTGATGGAGTCAGGGTCCTGACCAAGCTGGATTTTCTTCTATAATGGTTGTTGAACTTTGATGACGAGATATCTAGTGGATATTTACCTGCAGAAGATTTTCCAACACTCAAGTTAGTAAGAGCATAAAAATGTTATAACGAGTAATAAATGAGTAAATATGAGATTGAATGATACTTCGAGAATGTGTTAATGTGTTTATAGCGTTTGAACATGTATAGGTAGTTATAGGTTAAGCCTGATAACATAAATCAGTTATGGGTTAATTTATTATTAGGATTTGTAGGTGGTTACCCAATATTGTAATTGTGTAATATTATACTAAAATATTATACCCATATTTGTTGGTTATTATTTTCTTCCTGTGTTTTGGGTATTGGATAGTATACAAGCCCCCTGTGCTCAGAATCCGATGTAGAGGATGAATGAGCTTAAAGTTGAACTTGGTAGTTCAGAGGTGTTTTAGGTGACTTGTTTTGGCCACTACAAGAAAAAAAGCTATTTAGAGGCCAATTTTTAGCTATCAAATAAAATAGTTATTAATTATAACCAAAATAATCACTAAATTAGGTTTTGGTTGCTAAATAACTAAAAAAACAAGACTTTATTGTGAATTTATTATGAACTTACAATCCGCTTGGCAATCTCTAGTGATTTTTGAGATGTCATTTGCCCTCTTGCTTTAGTTCTAGCCAACTTCCATTTCTCATGTTGACAAGGAGGAAATAAAGGACAAATAACTTCTTCAACAAAAGATGATGATTCTTTTAATCTCTTTAACTTGATCTTCCATCACCTTCTTTCCTAAACAAAGCATATCCCACCTAAGATAATCGACGGGGGTAACATTCCTTTGTTGAATGTCTTGTACTTTCTTCATCTTTTCCTACCAAATAAATAATACAAATTAATTGTGGATTTCATTATATGATTTAATAGTGTGATAAAATGTTAACAAACCTCTACCAAGAGAGATCCTCTCGAGTCTAAACAAATTGTTGCCAAGTCTCTTCATCTATACCATATTTTTCATAAAGGTACTTTCCCTTGTATTTGCCATATATTTAAAAACCTGTCAAATTGATCTTAAATTGTATTTATTTTGTGGTTACATGTTATGTATCCAGGTGTGAGTCTAAGTCCCACATTGAGTAAAAATGAGATTGTTGAGCAAAGAAAGAAGACCCACAAACCCAATGCCTTAAGGTTTTAGGTTGAAGGTGGTGTCATTCCCTTATGTGTTAGGCTTTTGTTCTCATTCTTGTTTTATTTATCCATGCATCGAAAGTCTTCCTGACGGAGGTTTCAGGAAAGTGTCTCCCGTGTTTGAAAATGCTTTCGCTCGAGGGGGAGTGTATTAATGTGGAAGAGAGACTCTCACTTGAGGGGGAGATTGTTAGGTATCCAAGTGTGAGTTTAAGTCCCGCATTGAGTAGAAATGAGATTGTTGAGCAACATATAAGAAAAAAGACCCACAAACCTAATGCCTTAAGGTTTTGGGTTGAAAGTTATGTCATTCCCTGTGTTGGCTCTTGTCTCAAACTCAAAGTTTGTCTACAAAATAAAATAAACAAGTCATTAAACATAAAACATTTTCAATTTCTAAATTACATAACCTCTTAATAAATTATTTACACAAATATCTTGTCAAATAAGTTTTTTTTTTCTGTTTTTGTGACAAGATCTCAGTCAAGTATCAAAATAGACACCTTAGAACGAGTTAGGACACTCACATAACTAACTAAGTGTAATTAGGGCATGATGTCATGCCAGTTTGAGGATTTATGTCAACTAGGACTTTAGCATTACCTAAACATCTAATGATAAAATGTCTCAATCGTATAACTTCTCTAGTTTGTTTTTATGACTTAGCCATGTGACTTGTAAAAAATAAAAAACACCTTTAAGATATAAATTCAAATTACATAAAATCAATGTTAAAACTAAAATGGAAAAATAATAAATAAGCATAACTTATTTATATTTTAGAAGTGTTACAATGTAACTTATACTTAATTAACATCATTTTCCTCATTTTGAGAAGGTATTTGTCTTGAAAGTAAAAGATTGTTTACAAATTGAACTTTTGAGTCATTTTGGTGATCAACATCATGTTCAACACTTTTGAAGGGTTATTATACACTATTTAAACCTCACAAAAATTTGGCAACATTTTGGATCGGTCTTTAGGTAAAACAAGATGAAAGTGGTAATGTTAAGTCAACCACAATCAAATATGCACTCAGAGATCAATATAAAATACAATGAATCAAAATTTCATAAATTACAAATAATGTCATTAATTATATGGACTAGTGAATTATGAAAAAGTGTTTAATCTTCCAAAACTATTCAAACTGGCAATTCAAGTTCAATATAATAATTGTTATTATACCTTTAACCTTCATGTGTTTTAAATTTAAGAAAATAATTGAAATTGGTAGTAATATTCAATCTTTATATTTAATCTCAAAAGGAAAACTGAGATTCACTCAATGCACAACATAAAATACGCATTGTTCAAGGATGACATTCAACAAATAAGATAACAACTTGTAGTTAACATTATTTTCTTGTTTAGCTAATTTTTAGGTTAGGTTAGATTTTTTATTGAACTTTTTGTTGAAATGTTTGACTTTATTTGTATGTAATATGTGGATATATATATATATATATATATATATATATATTTGCATTTCAAGTTTTGGTTTATAGTAAAAAAAGTAAGCCCTAGAAAATAACTATAATAAAAATGTAGTAGAACCTAAAATTTAGATTTAACAAGTAAGGTGAGATTAGAATATTTTATTATTAAATAGAAAAATTCATATAAATAGAAAAATCGGTATTTTTTTCTTTTTATAAAAATTATTATCTCTCTAAAATAGTTGTCCTTTAAAGTTTTCTGTCTTCACTCTATATTTTTTTTTGACCTTATCTTTGATCAAATTAACTATCAGATATTGCTATCAGATTCGTTGTGACAATTAAAGTAAAATTGTCAAATTATAATCTTAGATTGAGTAAGTTCATTCTATAATTTTTTTTTCCTTTGAATAAAATCATTTTTTGTAAAATGCAATACACATATATAATAAATAGAAAAAAGATTAAAAATAGAAAAAGAAAAATGTTTTTCAATAAAATTTCACATAATAAAAAGCATTAATTTAGTTATAATACAATTTTATATTATCATCTAACATATATATGATAAATTTTATAATTTGTATAGAAAAAAGATTTCTGGTGGGCCAAGGCCCAATCGCTGGCCCATGCAAAAAATGTTTCACCATTTCCTTCCGGTTGTGTTCGGTTGGGGAGCGATGTTCACGTAGATGGTGTTGAACCGCCATGGAGAAGCCATCGTCGTCGCGAAAATCGAGCACGAGGGTGAAAGCTTCAAGCGATGTGAACACAAGCTTGAGTATGCTGAATGAGGATCTTCTTCAGAACATTCTGGCGAGGCTTCCTGCTCTACCATTCGCTTCCGCAGCCTGCGTTAGCAAAGCCTGGAACTCTCTCTGCAATCGCATCCTCTCTCGTCCCAAACTCTCTTCCGCTCTTTCTCTCAACCCTTCACTCCCCGTACGTCTCTTTCTATCTCACAATTTCCACATTTAGGGTTCGGTAATACACCTACGGAACGACGTCGGTTAACGCTTTACAATCTCGAATAGGATGCTGTGAACGAGGTTGTGCAAAAGGTTCTATCGGAGCCAATTCGACCACATTTTGCTATTGCTAATACTGGAACTGGATTCTGCACTTCCAAAACTCTGCGGCTTGTAAGGAATTGACAGCTAACACCTTTTTTTTTTAATTTTTTTTTGCTTTATTGTGTTTATTATGCAATTGACTTAATGCTTATGTTGCAGATTAGGCAGTCTTTGGGATCTAATATTCCTGTTATTGTTACCGTGGCAAATGGTATTATTGGAAGGGATGCTGCTACTGATGAGTTTAAAGAGGTTGGGTTTTGATATTTGTTTTCTGGTGTGGTAGAGATTTACTGAACTCGAGTAAACGCAGGGTGATTTATGTAGGTCAAATGGGGTGCCCTTTTTAGTGGCTTTGGTGAGGAAGCATATGCAAAGTTTATAAACGAAGGCTTAGTTTTGACTGTTGGCTACTTGCCTGGATTGAAAGTTGAAGCTGTGCCGTTGCGGCGGCCACCAAAGGTAGTAAAATCCCTTTTAAGAATTTCGACTTCTGCATTCTCAGAAATTGAATATGTAATATGAGAGAGATTGAGGTAGTACGACATTTTGAAAATGAATGCTTGTATAACCCAAGTTAAGGGGTTGATAAGATGGCTCATCGAAGGGAGGTATTAAAGAACATTAAAAGAACGTGACAGTAAAATATTTGTCTGTCTTGCGATGGTTTTTCATATTATTAACTACACACTTTACAGAACAGAGGATTCCCAATCTAAAGACTAACATTATGACTATTTGATCCTCGTTTAACATCACAGTTACCATATTAGATGGGTTAGTAATTTGCTTTCCCTATTTTTAAATAAGATGTTTATAAATGTGCTTGTCTAAACTCGGAACAAGAAAGGCATGTAAGGCCCTAGAAGTGTGTGGTTCAACCAGTGAGTCACTAGTCTTGCCTCACCTCGGTTCCTTAGTTGCACCCTTTTGCATCTTTATATTGATTGGTTTACATTTAATAAGTGTACTTTATTCTTTTTCATATTTTTTCCACCAGTCATCTCAAGCACCATGGGTTGACAATTTTATTAAAGATATTAAGGAATATTCAGCCATGGTCTCAGGTCGCCCATTCCCTGTTGGGATCATATTGTTCGGAGTAAGTTTATAGCTGCACACTAATTTACTATTTTATTTTATTAACTTTTAAATTATTTATTTAATTCTTTGATATTTTTCTAAAATTCAAATTTGGCTGAATAGGAAGCAAGCAGTGACATGAAATTGGTTCTGGAGAAATTGGGTGAGTAATACTTATATGCATATAATTTGGTATTCCTGTATGTATTATGTTTCTTATTTATGCTCTTTTGTTTCATATTCTCTTTTACTATTTACTTTATCAGGAAAATAGGAGGGGGAAATTGGTGTATTGACTATGAAGTTTATCGGGTTATCTCCTCATATTTAGTGTGTGTCTGTGATAAACGACCAAGGAAGGAAATTATTTCTTGGGGTTTATTATGTGCACAATGCTTTTATTTTACTTAAAGATATAACTTCCTGCTTACTCTAATTTTTTTTTTTTTGTAAAATGTCTATGGGATACACTATGGTGATTTGATACTTGACTTTAGATTGGGCAACGGTATTGTACCAATGTGTTCTGTAATTTAGAGCATTATTTTAATTTCTACCCTTTTGCCTCAAGCTTGTGCTCTTCTTGATTTTCATTATGTTTTTCAAAAATGATGTCTTGTTTTTATTTCAGATTATGCCATGCCTATGGACACAGTTGTTGTGGGTGATGAGAGAGGCTCCTTTGACTTTGTACACAAAAGTGGGAATGATTCTAGAATCATTTGTAGTAAAAAAGGAAATGTAGAAGCTGTTGCTCTCGTATTTGCTCAGGATAGAGACAGGTCTTTGGGTATGTCTTGTTATTTTTTTGGTAGTCCTTGCTAAGATGCATGATATAATCCATGTAACTGATGCAGTGCATACTGCTGTATTTCATTGATGAGGAATGCATTTTCTTTTATTCCTTGAAAGGATCACAGGGGTGATAATTGTTGTACTTTAGTGAACATATTTATTTAGGAGAAAAATGTACTGTTAAGAAGAAAATAAATTTTAAGAAAAGACAAGTTTGATTAGGCATGTCTGTAAATTTCAATTATTTGGCTCTATCGAAATAGTGGTGTGCAGTGTGCACAAGTTGTTGGAGAGAGATAAACTAAAAATAGGAGTTTGTAGGGAAAGGGGTGGTAGGATGGAAATGGAATTGTAGTCGACTTGGAAGAGGCACTCTCTAATTTGCGCCCTATTATCATTTTTTCTCTTCTGCCATTGCTAATTGTATTCCCAGTTCAAAATCTTATTTGATTTTGGCTAAAACCGCCATTATTAATACAATTAAAGTTATTATTATCACATCTTCCTCAAGCTTAGTAATGGACCTAGTGGGTTCTATACCATTCCCAATTGAAGGGTCAAATCATTCCAGCGTCAAACCTGTCTTCCTCTTGGACTATGTTGAATTTGAATTATCATTCGACCTGAATGATCCAAGCATTAGCATTGTATTGAACTCTCCATCTTCCTTCCTCTAGAATTGAACATCGGATATAGTCTCCCCTCCCTACTCCTTGATTCTAAACTTGTCCATTCAATGCAACTATATTCATCCTCTCCCTCCTCAACTCTTGCAGATGGCTTTCAACAGTAAAAATGGCCACAAATGTGGGTTCCTTTCTCTTTCAACAACTGCTTAATCTCATTCATCTGCAATTGGCTCTCTACTTGCAACTTTTAGATGTTGTGCTCCAACTCTTCAACTTGAGACTCCATTGTGGTGCATGTAGAGACCATTCAAGTTGCCAGAACGAATACCCTGATACCAATTGATAAGAACCAACAAAATATGATAGAACAACCAACTCTAATTGTGTTAACAATAGCGGTGATTTGTTACTTTCAATTGGGAATGTGTTACACACCTCAACAGCCAGGAAGACCTAGGACAGATTAAGAAAATCAGTCCCTTTCAATTTACGTATAGGAGGAGAGGCAAGGAAAAAATAACAGAATGAGGTCTAGAAAGTAAGTGGGACCGAGTTTTAGGAGTTTGTTAGAGGTGAGAGAAGAATATAAATAGAGGAGAGGAGCAATTAGGAGGGTAGAGAAAAGAGTGGGAAAGAATTGGGGAGAGAAGTGGCCTATTGAAAGCCACATACACTTTCTGTTATTTCTTAATATGCATGCATATATTCTATATACAAACTTCACTTTGTGAATTGTGCATACTTATATCTGTAACTTTGGGTGTGGATTCTGTTTAAGTTGCTGTTCTATTTGGAAGTCTTACAGAATGTTACAGAACCCACTAGATCCATTATTGAGCTTGAGGAAGATGCGATAATAATGGATGGATCACTCACGAACAGAAGAGATGCTGTATACTCCATAGGTGAATACTGATAGTTGATCTTAAAAGGGGCAAGAGAAAAAGTTGATATGAGAATTGAGAATGTTAAGATGGATGTGTGGTCACACAAGAAAGGACAAGATACGAAATGGAATGCAAGGAGATATTGTTTTGACACCTACTGGAGAAAAGATGACAAAAAAATCTGTTAAGGTGTTTTGGAGACGTGTAAAAAAGGACCATTGATTGGGAGAGTAGTTTGCAGGGTTTTTAGCCCTGTAAAAGGGGTTAGAGGGAGACCAATGACAGTGGAGGAAATTGTTAAGAGGAATTTCGTAGTAAATAATATTTCTGAGAAATTGGTTTTTTAATGGTGTTCATTTGGCATTGTGTGATTTGTGCAGCTAACTTCACATAGTGCGATAAGACTTTTGATGCTGTTGTTATAAAGTACAATAGCAGCTATTAGTAAGTTATTGATAAGAATTTATTGAATAAAAGCTTAATTAAGTTGTTTTACCTAATACAAATTATCATTATTTAATACAAATGTCACCAATTTTGGAGTATCCATGCATCATAGGATAAGAACCCTCATTGTTTTTCTTTATCATTTTTCCTCTTTTTTGTTCTGCCTTTATATGTTTGAACATGTTGAATAATAGTCTATCTTGTGCATTGTGTACTGTTGTGATCGTTTTCAGTCACATGGCATGATTTACAAGTCTTTTAACTTTGTTTTTTACAAGTTACTTACCTTTGCTATGGATTGATTTCGCTGCAGGAACTATTAGGTTTCATGTTGCATTGTCAGATGGTGTTTCAACTGTGGGTCCCAGATACAAGGCAGTCTCAGTTAGACCAAATACCACTGATTGTGCAACATGGCTAACTGCTAGGAGGGAAGGGCAACAGGAACTTCTTGATGGTCAGAGGATTCTACTTGATATCAATAATTTGGTGCGCAATTTATGCATACTTTTAGGCAAAATTAAAATTTCATTTTGTTATGGAAAAAATAAGTTTAAATTATTTAGAATTATTAGGAGCTAGTCAAAACTTACTTTTAAAGAATGACTCGTCTAATAAATAATATATCCTTATGAAGAAATTTGTGAGTGACTGTATGGATCCAATTCCTAGGTATGGGAATTGGAACTATGGGTTCTAGTGTGGGGTTTATAAGGCTCTGGGCTTTCCAACAGAAACAGTTTTTTGGTGTGGTTCTCCTGAGTTTCTTATACTATTGCATGTTGATGAATTGATTATTTGTTCTCCCTAGGTGGTTAGTAATTATCAATGAAGTTATTAGTCACAAAGTTTTGAATACTTTTTTGATGTTCTATACTAAATGCATAAAACTAAGAACGAATTTGGAAAAGTCTGTTCAGTGAGTCTCTAAATCCCAACAAACAAGATATTGTTGGCTTCAATTTCTTGGAGCTCAAAACTACTTTGAAGTTAAAAATAAGAGTTTTAAATTTAAAGTAAAATCTATTTGGTAGTTCTATAAATTTATAAGCTTAAAAGTTAATAAGTTAAAATTTCTTGTGTAGTGATTTTGGATCTTGAGATTTCAAATAAAGAAAGAAAAAGAGAAGCAGCTTTAATCTTCTAAAACTATGTTTTTAAAAAGCTACTTTCCTAAACTTTTTTTCATTAAAATGACTGCCGTTTTAAAATCTCCTTTTTCCTAAAATTCTGTTTGGCTCAAATTCTACTTCTTTGGAGAAGTGAAGCCCAAAATATGTTAGGTTAAACACTGCATAAGTGGCTAAGAACAATAATAATATTCTTTTGTATGGACGTGACATTATTTTGCAAAAAAAAAAAAACACTTTTTTTTGTTAAGTGATTATTTATTTTTTATTCCGAGTGGATTTCTAGCAATTATAAATGAAAATATTTTATCCGTAGAGTTTAGAAGAATTTTTCAAATGGCAACTGTTGAGTGGTATTGGTCATTACTTTCATTACTGGTATTTTATTCATTAAGCAAAATATAATATAACCGCTGTCTCTAAATAAGTATTTTTTTGTTTCAATAATTAAATTCTTTGCATCACCTGTTATATCTATACTCTTTTCTTTCTCTGGGTCTGTCGACTTGCTTCGGGTGTCCATGAATCATTTTCCTTTTCTAAATTATTGATCTGGCTAATGCCACAAGGGGACTGAAAGTTTATTAAAATTTCAATTCCAAAAAAGAAATAAAAAAAGCAAGAAAATGAATTGATACTGTTTCTTCACTATTGGATTTGTTTGTAACTGATCTTTTCTTTAATGGTGATGCTAAAGTTTATATTATGAATTATGGAATGTTATCTTCTTTTGGAGTACGATGGGATATTTTGGAATTTCCCATCACAAGTGGAAACCTTTTTCGAGCGGGCAAATAATAAAAGGGAAATGTACCAAAGAAAGAAAGAAAAAGAAAATCTTCATTGACGATTGAATATATTTCCTCCAAGGTTTTCCCCTTACAACTGAACCACTGCTTTGTTTTCTCACTGCTAACAGCTTTGACACTCCATTCTACCCCTTCTTGTGATTAAAAGCTTAAACCGTCAAACCTCTCCAACTAACCAATTGTTGTAACGTTCTCTCCGGCTGGATTGTAACTGATAATTGGGATTCGGTATTCTATAGTAAAACAAACATTGCATTTTGTTCAATCTTAAACTATTTTCTTTTCTTCAACTTCTATGGGGATGATAATGTGAGAGCTGAATATGATTTTTTGTTTGGAGGAAATTGAAAATAAATCTTTTGCATCTGCTTGAAATAGCCTAGTTAAGCATCTAAACACTCCCAGTCTACCTGGCTTCCTTGTATTTTGTCAGCGTATTTTTCGTGAAACAGTAACAATCTATATGTGTTGATGCTTACTGATGATGATGGGTCATGGAAAATGTCATGATGCTCTTGGGTATTAAATTTGATATGCTTATTTTTGTAGAAAAGAAGAGATAATGTAGGCTGATGCTGCTGTTGTTTTTCTTTGGTTATCATATCAACTTGAAGTTTTGTGAAACTAATTTGATATATATTTTATGCTTGTGGTTATTTTTTTTCTTTATTTCTTCGTGTATATGGTTTTTATATTCTTAACTTTAAAAAATGTTGCAGCTGGACAATCATATTGAATCTCCTGATTTGTACATTGGGGTAATTAAACATAGGAAATTCTCCACGGGAGCAGAGAAGCCAATGCCAAGAACTTGCGTTGCCTATCATGGAATTGTAGGGTATGATTTAAACTACTCTTTCTAGATGTTCTACTTCCTCATCAATGTCTATTCTTCAGTCAATCTCTGGATTTGTTTGAAGATTCTTTTTAAAAGAACTGAATTTTGCTACATCTACCTTTTAGTGCTATATCTTATAACCCGTTGTTCCATCACTGTCATTTTCAAGTGCTGATATTAATTTTGGTTTATCAAAGCTTAGATAATAGGTGATGAATAACGATTCTTATAAGCAACTCAACTAAAATATATAGTGATCTAATTTTAAAAATTTGGATAATTGTTGGACTTGTTGTCAGTCTTAAAAAGTTGTTTCACCCTTTTGGGGAATCTTGTGCTATGTCGAAAAATCATTGTAGGATTGGCAGTGTGTAATTGTTATTGTACATCAAATTCTTGGATGTTGAGTGTATGGAACTAGAAGAAATCTTCTAGTTTATTAATTGTTGTTTAGTGTATTTAAATTGTAATTGTTAATCTGCTATCAAATTCTTTGAAGAAAGACAAATGCATGACTTCCTACATTCTTTTTGTACGATCCTAGATGACATAATGAAATACGGATGCACACAAGACTTTTGAACATAATTGAAAGTCTAAGCAAATTTTGTGTTTTGATAGATGGTATTATTTTATTACTTCCATATTGAAATCACTTCAACATTAAAAATGGTGCCCGGACAGAAAAAAGGAGAAAGATGCTTCTGCTGACATTGGAAATGAATCTTTTATTAGCTTTTATGACAGCCATTTGATGTTTTTATACTGGTTTCTTTTCCTGTAATTTGGTTAGATAATCAATTTTGTTCCCCTTCTTTTACGTAAAATTATGGGTCTAGCAATCCTAGGCCTTTAAAAACGTCTCTATGGTTCTCCATAGCCTAAAGCGAAATTGTCACCGTTGGTATCATGAGGCACACGGCCATGTGTTTCTTTTGCTCTTATGAGACCTCCATTTCCGTAACATTCTCCAGTTTAATATAATCAAGCAGGTTGTTGTAAACAACCGTGCTCTTAATAAAAGAGGCTAAGTTTTTGTTTTTGGACAGAGGTGATGAAGAGTATCTATATGTTGATGGCATTGGCATAAAAACTGGAGATTTCTTTCAGTTCTACTATTCAGATCCCAATACTGCCTTAGCTTCATTAACCAAGGTCCATGATGCCCTCAAGAATATTACACGGGAAACAAAATCTAAGAGTTCCAAGGGTGATGGAGACAAAGCTGCCAATGTTTTTGGGGGTTTAATTTTTGCTTGTTACGGCCGGGGTGAATCGTTCTTTGGACGTCACAATGTTGATAGCTCCCCTTTCTTGGAGAATTTTCCAGGAGTGCCAGTTTCTGGAATATTTTGTGGTGGAGAAATGGTGCGCCCCTGTACCACTGTGATTGGTCAATGTGAAGGAGCAAGCCCCGTTAGTTGTTGTCTGCATGTTTACAGCACTGTCTACTTGGCAATGTCTTATACTCCTCTCTCTGTGGAGGATTAGACGTTCATATTTTCTTTTTGAAGTGTAAATTTCTTAGTTAAGTAGGATGCCATTTTACCCTATGCTGTGAACATGGATTTGTTTATATTGGGGTTTAGTGGTTAATGGTTATGGAGTTTATGTTTTTGCTATATACTGTGTTTTTGTTTATCTATATCATAATAACATTATAAACTGTCTCGACACCTTCTGAAGTCCTTCCACAGGATTGCAGTTTATCGAAATATCTTGGTTTGTTTTTACTCGGGAGCCAAAGTTCTAACTGTGCCTGTAATAAAAGAGAGTTGTGGTTTACTATGCAATGTTCAGTGGCTCCTTGAAGTTTGCTTTCACAATTGAATGTTACTGATGTATTATTATGCAAGTTCATCCACCATCTGTAGATGGCCTAGTTGGAGGATTTCAGATGATTCCCTTAATTGTCCTTCATGGTATTCTGTACCCATGTGTTTGTTTTCCTAAGCACTTTTGCCTCCCCATTAGTTTTGGGTAACCAAAGGTTTGAGGGTGTGTGGGCTTAAGTATGGACACATCTCATTTAATCTAATAAAAGAAATTTGAATTGGGTTGGATTGAAATTTTCTCTCTTTTTATTCGATAACCTAATTTAATCTTAAATGAGGTTCTTGAATTTATTTTTTTGTTTTTAAAATTTGTAATTTCACAACTTTTTATATTAGATTTCTAAAATGTTTTATAAAAATAAATTATATTATTGAACATTAAATATTGAATAATTTAATATTTTAAAATATATATTTAATTAAGAGAATAATGAGGTAAATTAAATAATCGTGATAATATTATCATTGTTATTGGTATCAGCATTATTAATAATTTTGTTTAGTTGATTTATCAACTTACAGAATTAAGTGAATAACTTGATATATTTAAGTTGGATTGAGTTATAAGATCTAATGCTAATGGGCTTGACTTTATCAAGGCTTTCTCATGGACTCGTTAGCCGAGTTCAAACCTTAGTATAACGGGAAGGAAAGGCCTTTCATAATATGAGCAAAGGAAAGGTCTTTCATTTTCTTTTTACTCCTTTGCACAAATTGTAATACAATTAAAAAATAAATACATTGTGGATTATACAATGTGTATCTTTTACATTGTAGGTTATACAATCCGCAATATATTTAAAAAAAGTTTTGTGTTGTGGGTTGACAAACCTGCTGCTGTGATGTAATGGTGGTTATTAATAAAAAAATATTATAAAATTATGAAGGTTACAAAAATTTTTCTAAATGTATTGCGGTTTATACAATCCGCAGAGTGAAAAAAATACATTGCAACACAATTTTTTTTAAAATACATTGCGGGTTGTACAGCCTGCAATACAAAATTTTTTCTAAATGTATTACGGTTTGTACAACCCGCAATGTATTTAAAAAAAATTGTATTGCGAGTTGTACAACCCGTAATGTATTTAAAAAGGGTTTTATATTGCGGGTTGTACAACCCGCAATGTAAAAGGTGCAGAAAATATAATTGCGGGTTGTACAATTCGCAATATATTTATTTTTTAATTGTATTACGGTTTGTATAACCTGTAAAGTGAAAAAAAAATATGAATTGCAGTTATCATTAATGAAGACTATTTTTTTTTTTTTTAAATTATGGAGGTGGAGGAAGTCGGTGCAAGAAGAATCACTCTGTGAGGGTAAGCTTCATAACTCCAACTTGGACAAGGCCTTTCTTTTATGTTCTTTC
>Ga0209700_103874_pt1 | contig 27980 bp, 15 predicted proteins | sample SiratroredBW_FD_187528 | JGI IMG/M metagenome (GOLD analysis project Ga0209700, IMG submission 187528) | Root nodule microbial communities of legume samples collected from California, USA - Siratro red BW (SPAdes) (version 2) | ecosystem: Host-associated > Plants > Roots > Nodule | place: USA... | reverse complement strand
ATATATATATATATATATATATATATATATATATATATATATATATATATATATTGACGACTCAAGACTCTAGGGAACCTAAAGAAAATTAAAAAAAATGAGACTTTTTTAAATTAATAAAATAATTAAAATTAAGATATATTTACTTAAAATTTATTTGAAGTTTAACTCTTCTGTTTTTTTTTTATTTTGAATAATCTGATTCATATCTTATAATTGACATATTTATATATTGTTATATAAAATTAAAAACTAATATATATATATACATACATATATACATATATATATATATATATATATATATAACATTGAATATAACTTATTAGTACATAAAATGATATTAAGTTAAAAAAGATAAAATCTGATTATTAAAACAATGAACTTGATCGCAGTATCTTATCTTGAAGTTGTTTTTTATATTATTTTTCGATATTGTTCTTTTGTAAGTCTTTAACTTTAATTTATAAATTCTAAATTTTTAATGGTCTTCTTTGAATCTGCACAAATTATCTTAAGATTAATTAAACAATAATGAAAAATAAAAAAAAAATCAATTCATCAAATATTATTTTTATTTGATATTGATATACTCAAAAGTGTAAAAGTAAACACAAACTTTGATTCCTTAATATACTACTTCAAGTTTCCAAGTAAAGATACATGCATAAATACACAATATATAATAAAAATTTAGAATTGAAAAATGACCTGATGATAATCAAAAATTCAAATTGAAATAATATTATAAAAAAAATCAATGAAAGAATTAGAAAAAGTAAAGAGATAAGTAAAAGAGTCAAAGAATGAAAAAATAAAAAAAATTAGAAAGTTTTAATACATAAGAAAATTTTAAAAATATTATTTATTAAATAATATTTATACTATTAATATAAATTTAAAATAATTAAAGAATATTTATAATATTGACATAAACTTAAAATCAAATATTTTAAATTTTTAACTAAAAATTAGTTTTTAATGTAATTTTAAAATTAAATATATTTTTAATTTTATAATAATATAGTAATATTAATTTTTGTTGAGGCTTTCGACACATCGAAACTAAAAACAGTTACTTTACTGGCTTAGGATTTGAGCGCTTAAATAATATTTTACATTTCATTTCATTTTTCATAATCAACTAACATTAGGCTCCCTTAAGCATTTGAGTTACAAAGAGTGCCTCCAGGATCAGAATTTAAGCATGTTTTGTTTTGTGAAAATAGATATAATGAATGGTGAGCCTAAATGTGTCTGTCAGTGGACCATTGCTGGACGTAGCAGTTAGTGGTTCCTTGCGATAATATAATTACCACAAAATGCCAATCGGTGAAAAAGAGTAGAAGAGTCCTAATATAGGATGGGCATCATCGTATATTGTAACAGTGTCCACAAAAGTTTCAATAGAAAAGGCATCTGTGAAAACATCACTTTCACTTTGAATATGACAATGACAATAGAAAGTATTCTTAACAAGATTTTATTGTTAGATAGTAAAGTTGGCTTGAATCTTTATTATAAATGGATGAGATTCTTGTTTGTCTCTCACAACCCAATTTCAACAATTTATCGCAAAGGAACTAAATAAATAAAGAAAAAACCTTAATTATGTGTTGTAATTGTTTAACGCATTTGGAATAAGTGAAATGAAATTAGTTTTAGAGATGAAAAGATAGATAATTCTTTTTGAATTAACTCATTTAAGGACATGGACACGAATTAGTTATAAAAATGTCTAAAGCTTCCTTCTTCTATTTAGACTAGTGTCTGTCTTAAGTCATGCATTTTAATGTTACAAAAGTTGAAGGGTAGAGGTTATGTAGGTACGAAGGTAAATGGTATCTAAGTTAATCATGATACGGCTAAATTACATTTTGTGTTGCATTCTTAATCTATAGTGGTCTTATAAGTTATTAGGTTTCATATTTCATTTTGATATATGACATTATTAAAAGATATAAATATATTATTAAATAGTTCTGTGAAGAGTACATGTTGATTTGAAAAATAAAATTGCTCTTTTATTTTATAATTATGAATTAAGGTATGCTTTCATTGTTGATTATTAAGAAGATAAATTTTAAAGATATATAAATTATTATTTTCATTAAAAGGTTTAAGTTTGATTGTAATAATTTTCTACGTTTTCGTAAAATTTTATTCTTGTTCATATAATTTTATTCTCGTTTTATATATCATATATTAATCGATCTTCGATCTAAATATATTCTGTTTAATTATCAGAAACTTTATTTTCGACATATATTTTGTTATAGCAATGTATATATTCACTACGCATTTTCGATTAAAATAAAATATTTTTACTTATACCGTAAATGATATTTAAATCTCTTGTACGTTAGCTCTTGTATTTTCAATTAAAATAAGAACATAAAATAAAGAAGGTAAGTCTTTAAAATTTAGGAAATCAATTACTCGATGATTAATTTGATATTCTTATCATTGTAGGTAGAATTTTGAGTTTAATTCGTCATCAATAGACTAACCTTAACTCATTCTTAAAATAAGTCTCTTTTTATTAACCTATCAAATAAATGAGTTGATAAAGTGAGTTAAGTTAAAGACATGGTCTACTATAAATATCAATTAACTTATAAATATTTTTTAAAGTTATGAATTTTTAAAATATTTTAAATTACAAACTGCACTTTAAATATTTTATATGAATTATAAATTGTTTTTTAATTCATTTGCATTATTTGCAAGTTAATTGGAAGATTAAAGCTCCAACTTGCCCTTTTAGCCAACCCAACCCAACTTGAGTTCAACCTAATTAACTTGACATTATTTGACATGGGTCTAACCTAGGTCAATCCTGTCTTAGTTTGACCTAACATAGCCTTCTTAACTTTGTCACACATGGACCCAACTTGACTTTATCCAAAGTTGATCTGACTTGACTCGACCTGACATTACCTGACTCGACTCGACCTGATGTGGGTCTAACTCTACTTGACCTGATGTGGGCCCAACACAACTGAGCCAAATGTAAGTCCAACTTGATTTAACCCGATATGGGTCTGACTCAACTAGGTTTGACGTGAAACTTACTCAAATTAACTCAAGCTAGACTTGAATTAACTCAAATTGGGTCCAACTCAACTTTGCTCGAAGTATGCCAAACTTGGCATGGGCTCAAATTGAGTTGGGCCAATATGGGTCTAACTTGACTCGACCTGACGTGAGTCCGACTCTACTCGACCTGATATGGACCCAACTTGATTCGACTCAGCATGGGCCTAACTCGACTCAACTTGACATGGGTCTGAATCAATTTAGCCTGATGTAGCCCGACATAGGCCCAACTCGACTCAGTTCATCATGGACTCGACTCAACTCAATATGATGTGGACTCGACTCAACTCAAGGCGTGGACCCGATCAACTTTGGCATCACCTGGACCCAACAAAATCTAGTTGACCCAACCTGACCTACTTAACTAAGCCTAACCTAACCATCCCCATATTGACCTCGAACCGACTTAGAAAGATCTAGGCTCTAACGACTTGACTAAACCTAGCCAATGTTGGTCAACCAGACTTGGCCCAACATAAGTCGAGTTTGTCTTAGCTTGACCTGACCTACCTAAAACTAGACTCGATGCAACCAGGACTTGGGTCAGACCTAACTCGTCTTAACCTAAACTTGACTTGACTCGACTTGACCTAGGCCCATCTCGACCAACTTGACATGGTATTGGCCTGACCTAACTTGATTTATGTCTGGTCCAAATTTGCTCGTACTTGATTTGGGTTTGGCCTGAGTAAAACTTTTTCATATGTATAAATATTTTTAAGTAATTTTTCTAATGTTTATTTTTAAATAAGATTTTTTACTTTAAAAAATAATTCATGGGTAGGCCCTAGCTCACAGGACTTTTGTTGGTAGTTTAATCATATAAACGCTTTTATATGAGTTTTATCGCCTCTAACTCACGGGGTTAAGGACAACTCCAATTAAGTCAAATTGACAAGTCTACATGTATATATTTGAAGGGATGTAGTGTTGCTCATTACAAATTATACAATTTATTATTTTGAATTCAATTTTAATTATGATTTTTTTAAAATTTAAATAATATACAAAAATTATGTACATTTTGAGATTAATTAATTGAAATATGTCATCAAAGTGACATCTATTCTATAAATTAATTTATTTTAAAATATAAAACAATTTTAAGCTTGTAAATTTTGTATGTACTAATGACATGTAAAATTATTGTAATAATTATATAATAACTAATTTAGTTTTACATGTACATATTAAATCAATTCAAAATAAAAGTTATTCCCACATGTTATTATTAACATTTTATTACTATGTCAAGATATTATTGGATAATTAAAATTTTATCCAAATTTTTTTAATGTACTAATAATATCTTGATATAAGATTGACTTAATGTACCAAATATGAGTTTCATTTTTTTTATTTTATATTTTATATTTTATTAGAGTCATTAACTTTCTAAAGTTGGATGAATTTGAAGATTATATTGTTATTATCTTGTGTCAATTGGAGATGTTTTTCCCTCCATCTTATTTTGACTTCATGGTATATGTGCTTGTTTATATGTTAAGAAAAATTAGATTGTGTGGACCAAATTACTTAGATGAATATATCTTATTTAGCGTTATTTGAAGACTTTGAAAGGGTATGTGAAGAATCAATATTATTTGGAAGCTTCCATGATTAAGGACCCGTTTGTTTGAAGGTAAGGATTTGCAACGACGGAAAAAAATACAAAAAAAGTTCATTTATTGATGAATACAAAAATAATTAAATCAAGATAAAATCTTGCATTTCGCGATTCTTCAGGGTCATAAGAAGATTTGAAAAGAAAGTTTTGAAACTATTAAAATAATATTATATTTTTATATAATTTATTGTTATTATTAATTTATTTATATTTCTATTATTATAAAATAAATATGATTAATTATATAATATAATTTGTTAAGCATAATAAAATATAAAATATTATTATATTAAAATAATATTAATTAAATTATAAATAATAATAAAGTATTAATAAAAATAAAAATTAATAATAAATTTAGAAAATAATATTATTAGTATTATAATTATATATTTTTTATATAATTAATTCAATATAATCAAATTATTAATATTTATAATAATAATAATAATAATAAATTTGATATGATTATCAAATAATAATAATAGTAATAATAATAAAATTGTAAAATAATAATAATAATAATAATAATAATAATAATAATAATAAAATTTAAATTATAATAATGATTAAAATAAATTTGTAAAATAATAATATTATTAATAATAATAACTTATTTTTTTATTTTTATTTTAATTTTAAAATAATTGATACTTTTTATAGTTTCATCAATTAAAATAATAATTTATCAATCATATCTAATAAATTAATTATATTTAATCTTAATTAATTTTAATTATAAATTCATCTATTAAAAATTTATTTTATCAACTATACCTATCACATCACTCACAAACTTTTATAAATTTTCCATTCTTTTTTCACTATCTATCCCTTCATTCAAACAACATCACTTACCTCTCAAATTCACTCACTCAACCAAACAAAACATAAAAGATACATTGTACAAGAAACTATTGAGTTTTGTTTGGAGTACATATTGAAAGAAAATTCCATAGAACTTCCCTCTAAATCTTGACACAATAGACAATCCATAAGTAAGTGCTTACTAGATGTAATGGTAACTAAATCTCATTCAGAGTACTTCAAGTGTACTTGTACATATTGAATAATATAAATGCTTGTATATATTGAATAACATAAATAAGAATCATAACTTATCTGCCTACCTAGTCATTGTATAGCAAAAGAACCTTAGACAACTGGATAAATATAAATGTTAATAGAACGTAACAAAACTTTCATGCCTTATTTTAATATAAGATCTTGAAAGATTCAATAGCATCTGAAATATTAATAAGACTAATAAATAAAATTAAGTTTAATTTCCTATATTATGTCACTTATGACATCAATTGTTCATTTAAATCTTTTGGATGACAAATAATATAGTTCATTTAATTTCCTATATTATGTCACTCTTGAAATAGAGTCAGACAAAATTGTACTAAAGACTATTTTTTCTTATTGTATTAAAAAAAATGTTTTAATACTTGTTATAGTGAAAACCGAAAACATATTTTACCTATTACTTATTATATATTTTATTATATCCATGTTTCATGTAGACTTACGAATATTTTTCTTTAAAATTAAAGAACAGTTTTTATGCACTAGTTGTATAACAAATTTAATACACGAAGATTGTCAAAATATGGTAAATAACATACAAAAATGTAAAGTTATAATAGGTAAGATGAAAATTATAATTATAATTATTATCATATCAGAACCTATGTATTAACACCTACGATGATGATTTTATTCACAACCATGGTCATAGGGTATGAGTCAATTATTAGTTTAACATTATAGACAACTTTTAACGTTTTCTGTAATTTTTTTTAGAAAATAAACTATAATAGTTAATGAAAGATCAAGACATGTTAAGAATAGTTGCAGAGTCAGGAATTCCTTTATTTTTATTCGCAGTAAGCTTCTTTGTTGAAATACATTTATAAATAATGAGTATGATAAAAGAATTTCCTTTACATAACTTTATATGTTAAATTAAATAATAATATTAATATCAATCTCATAGTTAAAATAAATAAATATCGTAACCATTATCCAACAACTAAACAACCCATTTCACAACAAAATCTCAAAATCAAGAAAATAAATAAACTCATAAGATGCAACAATGATTAAGTCATATCTTATAAGAAATTACGTAATACATATTAATATTTGATCTCTTCTCTTAATATATATATATATATATATATATATATATATATATATATATATATATATATAATTAATGAAAGCATGAAGAATATTTGTCCCGAGTTAGTACGCTACAACATTTATTAAAATACAATGGAGTAGAAAGAAAGTTTTGTTCAAAAGTAAGAGTAATGTATTATCTAAAACGTTTTTTTTATATATTAAAAACTAAAATAAAATAAAAATCAATTAAAAATTGCATATAGCCTACAAAAGTTAATGTTTTTAAATAAGTTTTAATTATTTAAAAAGGTGTATCCCTATGAATATGAATAAAGTTGAAACAAAAAGTAAGTTTTATACGGTAGTTTCAATATCATTTTACAGCATTAGGGTAAAACAACCTGGTACTAGTGATAAGGCTACCTACTACTTGTCAGTGTCATATGCAAAGTGAAAATAATGTTTTCTAGCACGTGCTTTTCGTTTTGAAACTTTTGTGGACACTATTTGTACTATATTACATTTTTTTATAATTGAGTATCTTAAAATGTTACATTGATTAAAAATATATTATAAAAAAAATTATGTGAAATATATTAAAATTATGGTGAGAATATATGATGATAATACTTTTTTTTTCCATAGAAAAAATTATACTTGTGACTTTTCAATATGTGTCACTTGTTATCTCTATATTGTTAATTTAAGAAAACCTTACCCAACAACTATCGTAAAGATTTTATTTATTTCAATTTTTTGTATTTAAATTAAAACATTTTGATTTCTCTTATTTTCTTAATATGTCTTTAACAAAAACAAAAAAGTTGTATTAAAATAAAAAAATAATAATGATAATTAATAAAAAATCCTTTCGAGAAAAAAAACAATTGTAAAAAAAAGCAAGCAAAAACCAAGAAAAGATTTTGACTGTGAAAATGACATGAAACTAGTTGCTTTAGTGGATGAAGGGATAAGGACTCCTTTATCGTGACATGCAACTACTCACCAGCATAGCAACAATATCTGCGAACATATGGTTTTATTTGAATATAAAAGTAGAAAAACTTGTTAATTTATATTAAATTGTTTATTTAGTTTTTCCTTATATTATACTTTTAAAATATTTTTAAGCAATTTAAATAACATAATAAACTATAATAAGATTATAATCGATTACATTTTGTGTCTGTGTTATAATAAATTATAATCCATTTTTTTTGTGTTATAATAAATTATAATCCATTTTGTTTGTATATTACCAGTTCATTTAGGTCATGCATCTTTCCGTCAGCCTTATTTCCCATCTCACCGTCCTTTCCGATAGAGCGGCCATCGAGTAGATAGCATCAATATTCAAATAATTAGATTAAAATTAAATTTAAATTTATTTATTAAAATAATTCAAATAATTTAAATTAGATTAAAATTATATTTAAAATTCAAAATCAATTTTTTGAAAAGATAATAGTTGGGATGTATATAAATGTACTGATTTAAAATTGATATTTAAAAGTATAGTTTTAAGTTTAAAATATTTCAAAATTTTATATTTTCTAAGAATAAATTTTAAAATGAAATAAAATAAGATGTGCAATTAATTAATAATTGAAAAAGTAAATCCATTTTAATATTTGTAGCGCTTAGTTTTGTAGAGTTAAATAGAATGTTTGATATATGTTCTAAATGTGAGTGTATGTTAGTCCGTAATAGGATTATATATTTATTAAGAATTTAGTATTGAATCATTAGTAAGAAAGATGTCAGAAAAGAAGTCCCGTACCATAAATAATTTATTCTAGAATTTATTTTTTTATGTTATAAAAGAAAGTATAATATTTTTTTAGTAGAATAGACAAAATCTATTTTTTTTATATTAAGAGGAGAAATTACTTCTCACTTAAGATTTTTTTTTATATATTTATTTTTTCTACTTTTAAGAAAAAGAGTGTTATTATTTTCTTCGTAGACTTAGATAGAAAAGTGTTCTAACTTTCTTTCTTTTATAAAATTACATTATTATCTTGTTTTCCTCTTTTATTTTAGTTGTAAGGTTATGTTGCTATTCTAGTACCCAATAATAATATAAGAGTTTGGTATAGTATTATGTTGTTATTGTTACTAGAATAATAATGTGAAAAAACTTGAATATGCTCTATGACTTCCAATAATAATATAAGAGTTTGGTTCTTATAGTATTATGTTGTTATTGTTACTAGAATAATAATATGAAAAAACTTGAATATGTTCTATGATTGTATCTATTTTGATCTTTCATATTAGAAATGAATTATTCTTATTACTGAATATAGAGTCAGAAATAAATTATTCTTATTATTGAATATAGAGTGTAATAAGTGCATTCTTAAGAAAGTTCTAACAAGAAAAAAACAACTCTATATTTAAGTGTGTTCATTAATGATCCACCTCTATTTCCTAAGAACTTATCTAGTTATTATTTTAATAAACAATATTATTCATAGTGAAAAGTGCATAAGTTGGTTTTAAAGCCATGACAACAAAAAAAAAATAGAGAAATTTAATGAGAATATTTTTTTCATTGTAGAAACTAAAGATGAAGACAATTTTAGAAAAAGACAATTGTGTAGATGCAATTAAAGAAAGACTTCTAGACATCACAAATTAATGCTATAAAAAATTTGCACTTCGCAATGACAGATGTAGTTTTAACCAGCGTTATATAGACAACTATTGCAAAGAAGATTTGAGATACTCTCATCATATAGTATGAGACTAAGTCACTTCACACTAAAATATTCTTGAAGAGGTAACTCTATACTCTTCGAATGAGTGAGTCCACATTAGTTACAAACCACGTTAACAATCTAAATATATTATTTGCCTAACTTTCAACAACAAATTTTAACATAGTTAAAAATGAACAGACAAAGATTCTACTTAGAGTTTATTTGATTCGTATGATAAACTCATCATCAATATAAGAAATAACAATATTTATGGATACTTACACTTTGAGGATGTTGTCGGAACTAATCTTGAAACAAAATCTAAGAGAAAAAGTGAGGTAAAAAAGGTTTAACGTTAAAAGCAAGTAGAGGCTTTGATGATCATGAGAGGTAGATCAACAAAATGTTGCTCTAGTGGGAATCAAACTTATGGTAGATCAAAGTCTCAAAATAAGAAACATCTTAAATGTTACCATTGTGGCAAGAGAGAGCATGTAAAGAAAGATTGTTGGCAAGGAAGAATGAAGGAAAAAACTCTTAAGCAACCTCACAAGGTTGTGTTGCAAGTACCTTAGAAGACATAGATATTTTGGTGAGTGAAACAATGATTATCTCTAATGGTGGAAAAATAATTAATCATAAGTGGACAGTAAATTCAGGTAAAACTTGATACTTCACAATAAAATAGGTTTTGAACTTATGAGCCTATCTTAGGTGGATCCATGTTCATGGGAATGCCTTAAGAATTGTTGGAGCTAGTATTATTTAAATTAAAATGTATGATGGTACTATGCACACAATTCAAGAGGTACGATATGTAAAGGACTTCAAAAAAAATCTATTGTTTATTTAAATGACCTTGGGTGTAAAATTCATATTGAAGACGAAATCTTAAGTGTTAGAAGAGAAATCTAATAATGATAAAAATATAGACGATCATGAAAAATTTATACATTCTTTTGGAAATACGTTACAAAAAGTATATGTAACAATTACATCAACAAATCAAAAACAAATCAAAAAGAAGAGGTGATAGATCATGTATCACAGAAATATATGTAAATAGTTGTGAAACGCAATCACTTTTCTAATTTATAAAAATATTATTTTATCTTTTTACAAATATGATGTGATAAACAATAAACTTAAATTAAAATTTACTAATAAAAACAAATACATATTTTGATTGATTCTAATACATCGAAATAATTGATATTACTCCATCAAAATATTTTTAATCATTCGATAATGATATCATTATAAAAATTATGGGTATATCTTATCCAAAGAAAGTCACGTGTATTTTCACTATTTTAAGGAATTCAAAACAAGTACAAGTTGAATATGGAAAACTAAGTAAGTGCCTTGTTCTTCTTTGCCTCTAACCAAAGCTTCAGAAAATAAATAAATAAAAGTGCGAGGAACCTCCATTCCACGTGGCATCGTGAGACAACCCAGACAAAAAAACTCCACTATAAATTGGTTCCTTCTCTTCACTTCAAACTCATCCACCTAAACAAAACTACCACACAACCCTAAAAAGCCATGGCTTTCCCAAAACCAGAGCTAATTGCATTCCTCCTCTTCGCCCTTGTAACCCTCTCCTTCACAACCCCCTCCAGCGCAACTGATTGTGGCGGCGCCGGCGCCGGTGCAATTTCGGTTTTCTGGGGCCAGAAACCCAATGCCAGTGAGGGTACCTTAGAGAGTCTATGTTCCAGTGGGAACTACAACATCGTGATCATCCAAAGCCTTCTGGTGTTCGACGATGGCAAAGAACCAGATATAAACTTGGCCGATCATTGTGGCACTGCTTCTTGCTCCCAGCTACAGCCACAAATAGAATACTGCCAACAAAACAACATCAAAGTGTTCCTTTCCATCGGCCAAGACAGAACCGCCCTAAAAACCAAACGCCACCGCCGCTACTCCAGCTCCGACGACATCATCGGAGCCGAAAAGCTTGCAAGCTACATCTTCGAGAAGTACCTCAGCGGCCAACCTGGTCCTCTGGGAAGCGTAGCCCTAGATGGCATCAACCTCGCCGATGTGCAGGACGGTGAAAACCTCAAATGGGATGAATTGGCTAAGGCCTTTCAAACATACACTACCGAAAAGAAAATCTATTTATCCGCAGCACCAGAGTGCGTGTACCCGGATTACTACCTTGGCACCGCCATCAGCACCGGCCTTTTCGACTACATCTGGGTCGAGTTCTTCTACCAGAACCCTTGCCTTTACACAAACGGAGACGCTACCGAACTCTTGAAAGCGTGGGGCAGATGGACCGCAGGTGTTCCCAACAGCAAAATATTCTTGGCCATTGTCGTGGCTTCGGATGAGGAGATAGCAGGGTATATTCCACCCCAAGATCTTATTTCTAAGGTTCTGCCAACTATAAAGCAATCTTCCAACTATGGTGGGGTTGCGATTTGGGACAGGTACTTTGATCTGAGTAATAACTACACTGCTCAGATAAAAGATAGCGTCCAAAAAGGTTGTAGATGTGTGTGTGATGGTGATGCATGGAACGGTTTCTATGGCCTGGGTTCTGCCTCGCTGGGCATGCTGGTTTGATCCATGCGGAGTCCTGTTTGTGTGAGCTTGCCATTGGCTACACACCAAATAAAGTTTTAGGTTATGGCCACCTATATGCATGTTTTGTCACACGCATGTGTAATGGATTTCGTATTAAATAAAAGAAATTATATGGTACCTAGTTAATAACTTCATTTCAATAATATAATAATATATATTAGTATTTTAATTTATAGAATAAAAAATATAATTAAAATATTTATATAATTCATTATTTGATGATAATTAATTATTAATGGTGTTGAGATATTAATCTTCTTAAATAATATTTACTCTCTCTGCACCTTATGAATCTTGTTCAAAAAATAATCTTTACCTTAATATACATTGTATTACTAGAAGGGTTTGGGTATGATTTTCACGATAGGTTTTGGCTAAAACCTTAGAGATATTAGGTGTTTTTATGGAATTGAAGAAGGATTTTTATTTTCTAATGCAAGTAGTATCTGGTCAATTCCTACAAATTAAGAGGATATAAGAGTATTAAAATTCCTACAAATTAAGAGGATATAAAAGTATAGAAATTCGTACAAATTAAGAGGATATAAGAGTATGGAAAGAACATAACGAATTATCGGTTTCGCTTAAGGAGATGATACTTTTATACCGAGAATAGTAACTTATTCTTATTTGACACTAAAAAATGGTATTATTTTATTAAAATATAATATTTTATTATAAAAATCAAGAATAAAATAGTGTTATCTTACAGGGGTGTCAAAGTAAAATTATTTTTCGCTTAGATCTGATATAATATCTCGCAAAATATCCTATTTCAGGAAAATAGGGCAGTGTTCACATTGCTTTGGTATTTAAATATTATTTTAATTTCTTTCTTTTGAGGTGAGGAATACTTCTATATAAGATTTTTATTAAGATAAATCTAACTAAAAGGGAAGTGCTTTCTTATTAAGATAAATCTAACTAAAAGGGAAGTGCTGGTTACTAATAAATTGTGTTAATTATGTAATAAGATGAGAAAACAACTAGTCACTTATTTTTCTTAATTGCAAATTGCAAAATAGCCAAAATAATATATGACTGAGGCTGAGATTAGTAAACCATGTAATCCCATGTTTAATTTCCATCAGTTGTTCACATTCTTCATTTAAGCATGGATGGAAAGGTAAGTATCCTGCAATAATATAGGTTTTTTTTTTAATGATATAAATAAGGATAATAAGATTATCTCTACTTCTTTACAAAAGTTCAAAATATTAAATTTAAAGAAGAGCTTCACAATTAGGCACTTTTAAACTCTGCAATCAAGATAAAGTGTTCACATAATTGACCTTGCAAAACATTGAATACAATAGAGAATGCTAAATCAAAAATAAGTGAATAACATTTCAATGCATCACATCTCACATACACCACTTCCCACACACAAAATAGCCAAAAAAACAGGTATGAACTTTGCGAAACCCCAACCCCAACGATATATGAGGTAGAGGCTAGAGGTTTTGCAACCCAAATTACGTAAATAATTATGATTATGGTCTATATACAAATAAGAAAAAAGTTGCATACAAAGTGGTAAATTCTTAAAAAAATTAATGTTTAACTAGTATAGTTCATGCATGCTTAATTAGTATGAGTTAAAGATCATTAAGCATTCATTTAACAATATGAATATTAACATCTCAACTATCAAAGGTGGTAAAGCTACAATGAAAAAGAGTTTTTCTAGTTTATTATTTCTCTTTAGAATGTGATATACAGTTTACATTGAATCATAGATACTCCCTACCTCAAGTTCTTAAGTTTGGGATTTATAAAATCATCATTAGAATTTACAACTTCAATAATGAATAAGATCTTTGCTAATATTTGCTAATATTGTTTGTCATTTTGATAGTATAGTCCATTAAACATGTGACTAATTTAAATATATTTTTCAACCATTCAATTCCGTCAAGAAATCTATCACTAACATTTATTATTTATCTTGGATTGCTATGTGAAACTAAGATTTGAATAGAAAAAAAAAAAAAAAAAAAAAAAAAACCATCATTATAGCCAAGCAAGTGTTCACCGGTGAGAGAAATTATCACAAAAAAAAATATTCTTTCTTAATCAATTTAAATTTAAAGAGAAAATAGAAAAATAAAATAAAAAAATATTTTCTAATTTTTGAGACAGTATTAACGTTAATTATATTGATATTAACTTTATTTACTTATAATATTCATTTCAGTTAATATTAATTAAACTGAAATTATACAAATAATTTGAATTATTTAAAAATAATTAACATTAAAGTTAACTAAATAAACTATAAATATTTAACATTAAATAAACACTAACATCAATTATCTAAAACTAATTCGACACTATCACAAACATTTGTTATTTATTGAAAAATAACATCAACTTATAAACTCTGTTCCTATTCTTATATGTGACCAGCACTTATATTTTATATAATATAAAATTAAATTTCAAAATAATTTTATATTTTTTAACTCAAAAAAATTAACTTGTTATCTCATGTTGGAATCGATTTGACTAATGTTGCACTTGTCTCCCACAATTAGAAACTACTTTAATATTATATTGTAGTGATAGACTTCAACAAAGAAAAAGATTATGTGAGAATTAAGAGATTATTAGGCTTTGAGAATTAAAATTGGCATAATAGATTTGACGATCTGCAATAAAGTTTTTAATATTTTCTCATATCCGAGGAACTTGTGTTTACCTGTTGCCATATTCTAGTAATGATATTATCACATGCAACCACTGACAGTCTGCAACTGAGAGGCAGCAATGGTCCACTGCCCACACAGCTCACACTTCACTTTAGTATCTTTTTCAACAAAAATGAATATGTTTAATTTACAACCCTAGGCCCCATTTTTTAATTGTTTTTGAAATAGCATGAGTTTTGTTTTGTTTTTTTTTTTTCACGTGGTACACTGTGCACTATATTTATATAAATAATGTGGTTTTCTATTTAGATCATAAATCTGTCTTCATAGAGTTAATTTCTTAGATTAGTTGATCTAGAATTCAGGTTCTGAAAAACAGAATTCTAAGTTGTTTTTTTAATTATTTTTTACGTTTTAATTTATTAAATAATATGAAGGAGGAAAATTTTGGAAAAAAATTATAAAAATAATTAATTGAAAATAATTTTTTTGTAGAAAATATTGAAAATAGTTTTGAAATAATAATAAAAATTAATCATATTTAGCAAATATGTAGGATGTAATTATTTAGACAAGTAAAAAATTAGATAAAGAAATATTTAAAATAGGTATATTCAAAAAATAGATAATTTTTTAAACAAAAGAAATTTTATGGAAAAGAATAAAGGATTGTAAGAAAATAATGAAATGTATGTGATATAATTAAATTTATTAAGTATTAAAAATATATTAATTATAAAAAATAAGTTTCAGAGATAAGTTTTCATTAACTACTCTAAAGGGACAATAATAATTGATTTCAGTCACTTATTTTTAGTCTTTATATTATAGTACTTAAGTTATGTTGTGTAACAATTGATGAAAATACTAATTATGTTAGTTGTCATTGTTTTTAGATTGTTACATCTATAGGTAAGATTGTAACCATGTGGACTTTTCATTATGATGACTCTTTGAGTAATGTCTTTGAAGTAAAGTATTATTTTCCCGAAAGTGTTGGCATTAGAGTTTGTGGAAGAGGTGAGAGTCGGTTGATTTAAAAGTGTCATAACTTGTTTTGTAGATCTTGTCAACTTAGCATACAAATCATTGATTGTATTCATAAGAAAATGAGACTTACAAGCTATCATTTCATGTAAATGGACATCTGTTGAAATATGAATAATGTAACACGTAAGTTGACCTTGTTTAATGAGTGTAGGCTGGAGATAATATATGTTTTTTAATGGTTTAGTGTTTAGAAGGTCCAAAGCACTGCAAACTTTGTCATTCAAGAGACTGAAGGTGCAGTTGTATGGTATGCGAAATAGTTTAAGGGATTGACATTGAAATTGGACACCTTTCTCACTTGTGTAATTTGGCCATTTGCAAAGCGTCAAGGTAAGAATTGAAATAATTTTCATTCTCTCATGTTGAAGTGCTCAATTTGAAGATGAATGGAGTTCAATAATGATTGTATGGAGATTATGGAATTGTTTTGGTTTTCTAGGGATGTATCTTTTGTCTTTGTGGCATTAAGTTGGTATATGGTTCCATTTATAAAGTGGAAATCCATCAAATGCTCAACACGTATTTCTAATGACATGGACAAGTCCTAAGTGGGTGCTAGTATGTATGTGCATTTGATGACAGATTTTCTGAGTCACCCCAACATCCCATTACATGTAAGGGTAATATCTCATCAAAGGTTAGTTGTTCTCAACATGCACATGAAGTGACGTTGGCAAGTTCTAAATGCGTGGAAGTCTGCGTGTGCATGTGATGACAAAGTTTCTAACTCACCCCAACCACCCATTACATGTTAAGATAACATCTTATCCAAGATTAGTTGTGATTAACATGTGTATGAAGTGATGTTGACAAGCCCTAAATGTGTGGTAGTGTGCATGTGCATCTGATGATAGAGTTTCTGAGTCACCCTAATCATCTATTACATCTTAGGATAACATCCCATCCAAGGTTAGTTGTGTTAAGCACAAATACCGAGTGACGTTGACAAGTCCTATACACGTGGCAGAATGCATGTGCATGTGCATAATATAATGATGAAATGTTATGCACAACATTTAAATGATGAATAGTGAATAGTGAATATTATGCATGTTGTGTGGGATATGTTTGTGAATGATGAATGATATGAAATGATGATCGAGACATAGTATCTTCAGGAAAGGGGATTTGATCAATAAGGAGGTATGCTAACTCTACTGGTATATTGGAATCATATAGACGATGATTATGAGGTGGTGAGAGTCGAAGGAGGTTCATATGGCCATGTTTGAGGTTTGATATATGAGCTGATCAGAATAGGACATATGGATTAACTTTGTGCATATGAAAACTATATATGAGATTTGAAATAGAAACTGATAAGAGTGATAATTGGTGCAGACCTTTGAGTCTAATTCAATGCACAAGTCTTTCGGAAATAGAGTCAAGTGTCTATGGATATAGGTCGGTATATCTATGATATGAGTTATTGTAAGGATGTGATAATGGTAATGTGATATATGAGATAAATTATGAAAGCTAGATGTGTTGTAGATTGACTGAGATAGAAATTTACTATGATTATACATTTTAAAACTCTTTAGCTGACCTTTTTTTGTGGTATTTGTTTTACTTTTAAATCTGTGATGACTGTATGTTACATGTGATAGAGAATTTAACACGTAGTGTGACTCCTCAGTGAATTGATAGAGAACCTTTATTTTATTTTATACTTATATGAAGATATTTCTGTTAAATTGTTTGTAAAGAAGTTTATTTTGAAATAATGTATAGATATTTATATTTAGATCTATTATAGAATGTTTGGGAAATATAATTTTATGAAAAGTGAAAAGTATGGGATGTTACGTTAATATAATCTAATTTAATATTTGTTAAATTGAATGTGAGTTTAATTTATATTAACTTTTTTCTTTTAATGAATATATATTTATTTAAATTAATGTATATATTTATATATTTTTAGTATTTCTTTAAACTTGATATAGTATAATTTTTAATATGTATTCCAAATTTGGATCGATTATGCTAATGTTAATTCATGTGTCTCTGAGAATCATGAGTCTCTTATATGAAATTTTCATGATTTCATAGGTTCTTCTTAACTTTTGGGTTAAATTCCCCCTGATATTTGGGTTCTATTGTGAACCTTTTAAGTTTTGAACCTTTCCAACAAGAGACATCATGAGTTATCTAAACGTCTCTTACAGATTTTTTAGTGAAATCTCCGTAAAACACGTGAATAATGATTCAAAGATGGTGGGAGAATTGGTTAAGCGTGATGGCCACGTGGCAAGTGATGCGGAGCACAAGGAATTGCGCAATATGGTACAGAAGAGGAGGGAGAGCGTTAAATTGTGGGACTAAATTCAATGAAGGCATGGTTGGTATGATTCTCTCTCTGTTATTCCCTCTTTGAACATTCTCTCTGAAACCATACCACCCTGATCTCATATCTTTTTCCTTACTTTATATAGAGGAATGATTCTCTTGTAATGGGCATCAAGACTATATGACATCCTACAGTCACTAATTCACTGTTTACTTTAATTCCATTGTTATTACAATTCTCAGATACTTGTTGATCAGATACATTTCCCTTTTTGAGTAATACGAACACTACCATACTTTTCCTTCATTTCTATAACTGTTACATTGGTGCTCTCATTGACTCCATGGTTGAGAACACATGTATGAAGCAATTACAAAACAAGGTCAAAAACAATGTGGAGGATCTGCGTCATTTTTTGATAACAGTGAAGAAGCTTGAAATAACTCTTGTAGCTCAATCCAAATCAAAGTACAAGAAGATGGACCAGAACCAAGTGACGTTACAACAATCGATAGAAAATGTTTCTCAATCTTATGGAAGTTCAAGAAACTCAGGAACGACAATCAAAGTTACTTTGATCAACAGTATTCCTTGATAAAGGATATTTCACTGGTTTCCCTCATTTTGATGGTTCTACTCTGGTGCTAGAGTGGATCTTCAAAGCAGACAAGTTCTTTAACTATCATAACACTCCTGACTCAGATCATGTGAAAATTCCTTCAATGCATTTCTTGAAGGAGGTAGTACCATGGTTCCATATGTTATAGAATATCGAAGCAATCACCACCTGGGCAACCTTAACTCGTGCTTTGGAGTCTCAATTTGGACCTTCACCATTTGATTGTCCAATGGTAGATCTCTTCAAGTTGCAGCAAAATTGATCAGTATTGGATTGCTATTTAAAATTCATGGCTTTTGCTAATAGATCGGGAGGTTTGACGGAGGAAGCTGTTTTAAACTATTTCATTAGTGGCTTATATATTGACATTAAACATGATGTAGTGGCCATAAACCCAATAAATTTGTTGAGAGTTGTAGCATTGGCCAAATTATATGAGGAAAAATATACAAGTATACCCAAACCATCACCTTCATACACCAACAAATTCACAACCTCGTCATTGTATTCCACTCCCTACAACTCATTACCCAGAAACACACTTAAAACCTTACCTGCTTCCAAATCAACTACACAACCTGGCCCACAACTTAAAAACCCCAAAATCAAGAGGATCAGCCCTGCTGAAATGCAGTTAAGACGGAAAAAGTCCTCTGTTATTTCGGTGATGAGAAACTTTCTTTCAAGCATAAATGTCCTAACAAACAATGTTTTGTGTTGAAACTAGACGAGGAGGAACATGAGAATGAGAAAGAACATCCAAATGATACAATAGAACATGAACTACCAACCAGGGATGAACATCACTTATCTCTAAATGCTTTAAAAGAAGGCTTGGGGTAGGGAATATCAAATTCAAAGCTTATATAGGCACCCTCTTTGTAACAGTGTTGACTGATGAAGAAAGTTCTGATAATTTTCTTCAACCAAGAGTGGCAAAGTTCTTGAAACTTTCAGTTGTTCAAGCTCCAAGGTTCAGAGTTATGGTGGGCAATGGTAATTACATGGAGTTAGAGGGATTGATTTAGGACTTAAAAATACAAGCTCAGGGCAATGTATTTAAGTTGTCTACATTTTTGTTACCAATTTTGGGTGCGGATCTCATACTGGGTGCTAGCTGGCTCAAAACTTTAAGGCCTCATTTGGCATATTATGATACACTTGAAATCACGTTTTTATAGGGTGGGAAATTCACTACATTACAAGGTGACAATGACAATCTTCCTGAGACAGCTCAATTACATCACATAAGGAGAATGAATGGTCAACACAAAGGCCATAACTGAGGTACACAACATGCAAATAGTTTAAGAGGAATCCATTCCAATTTCCTTGTTGGAACTTCCTGAAGATATGGAACTGGAATTGACACTTTTGTTACACACATATAGTTCAGTGTTCAACACCCCTTCTGGCCTACCACCACCTAGGTCTCATGTCCATCACATACCACTACTAAAAGGCTAAAAACCTGTTAAAGTCAGACCTTACAAGTGTCCTCATAGCCAGAAGGAAGAAATTGAAAAGCTAGTAGAGAACATGTTGAGAGAAGGTATCATTCAACATAGCAGCGACTATTTCTCTTCTCCAATCATCTTGGTCAAGAAGAAAGATAGATCTTGAAGGGTATATACTGACTACAGGGCTTTAAATGCAATTACTATAAAGGATATTTTTCCCATCCTGACAGTAGATGATTTGATTGATGAGCTTTATAGAGCTTGTTATTTCTCCAAGTTGGATCGAAGGTCTGGTTACCATCAAATACGGTTGAATCCTGAGGATAGGCACAAGACTACTTTTAGAACACATCAAGGTTTATATGAGTGGTTAGTCATGCCTTTTGGGTTGTCCAATGAACCGACAACCTTTCAGAGTCTTATGAATCAGATATTTAATGGTATGTTGAGGAGATTTGTACTATTATTTTTTGATGACATACTAGTGTATAACATAAACTGGAAGGATCACTTACAACACCTTGAAATGGTGCTCAACATTCTTAAGAACAATAAACTATTTGCAAATATTTCAAAATGTACTTTTGGAGTCCAACAGATAAACTATTGAGGTCACACATTATCGGATGATGGTGTGACTATGAAGGTGGAAAAGTTAGAAGTTGTAAAGAACTGGGGTAGACCTTTAAATTTGAAACAGTTAAGAGGTCTTTTTAGGATTAACTGGCTATTACAAATGCTTTGTAAAAAAGAAGGGTTATGCCAATATTGTTGCTCTATTGACTAATTTATTGAAGAAAGATTCCTTTAAATGGAGTGATATAGCTGAGCAAGCATTTGCAGCTTTAAAAGTAGCTTTAACTACTGCTCTAGTGTTGGCAATTCCTAATTTTGTTGAACCATTTGTTTTGGAAACAAGTGCATCAGGTTCGTGGATAAGAGTTGTTTTAAGTCAGCACAATCACCCAATTGCATATTTCTCTAAGAAACTTTCACCCATAATGCAAAAGCAGTCTGCGTATACAAGAGAATTCTATGTCATTACTAAATCCTTAGCCAAATTCAGACATTATCTACTTGGCAATAAGTTCATCATAAAAACAGACTAGAAAAGTTTGAAGGAGTTGCTTGATCAAACACTACAAACCCCTGAACAACAACAATGATTGCCCAAGTTCCTAGGATATGATTTTACTATACAATACTCTCCAGGGAAAGAAAATATACTTGCAGATGCATTATCTAGAAGCTTCGCAATGACATGGTCAGAACCAGTGAATTTTTGGTTAAAAGCAATAACTGATGCTACCAAAAAAAGAGGAGTCCTTATTACATATCTACCAAAATTATGTTGAAAATGCAGGTAAATTTGAGGAATATACATTGTACACAAATGTAATTGTACGTAAGGGGAGAATTATGGTGTCTAATGACCATATATTAATAAACATGATCCTGGCTGAATTTCATGCATCTAAGGTGGGTGGACATGCTAATACCACTAAAACAAGTGCAAGAATTGGAGTTCAGTTTTGCTGGCCTAAAATGAGGGAAGATATCAAAAAATTTATCAAAAAGTGTGTCATATGTTAACAAGCAAAAGTTAGTCAATCTTTGCCGGCAGGTCTCCTACACCCACTTCCTATTCCTAACATTATTTGGGTAGAAATGGCAATGGACTTTATAACCAATTTGCCTTGATCCAGGGATTATTCTAATATAATGGTGGTGATAGATAGGCTATCCAAATTTTCCCATTTCATTCCATTAAAGCCTAGGTTTAATAGGAAGATTGTAGTTGAAACATTCATCTAGAACATTGTAAAATTGTATGGTTTTCCAAGTCAATTGTTTCTGACAAAGACAAGGTGTTCATTAGTTCCTTTTGGAGACACCTATTCAATTCACAAGGCACCCAATTTGCTATGAGCTCTTCTTATCACCCCTAGTCAGACGGACAAATAGAAAATCTCAATAAAATCTTAGAGATGTATATAAGATGTTACGTATTTGATCACCTAAAAATTGGTTTCAGATGCTTCCTTGGGCCCAATATTGGTACAATTGTGAATTTCATCATAGTATGGGCATGCCTTCTTATCAAGCTGTTTATGGTAAGCCCCCACCATCACTCATCAGGTATGAATACAATGAAGTTGATCCACCAACAATACAAGATAACTTGAAAATGCGTGATGCTTTGTTGAGAAAATTGAAGGTTAAACTACAACAATCTCAGAATTACATGAAGAGGCAAGTTGATAAAACGAGAAGAGATGTTCCATTAGAAGTGGAGGACTTAGCCTTGATCAAGCTACAACCTTATAGGCAGCGTTCTGTAATGTTAAGGATGAACCAAAAACTAAGTTTAAGGTATTTTGGTCCATTTGAATTCATTGAAAAGATTGGCCACGTGGCTTTCAATAATGTTAACAAAATCAGCAAGGATCGATACATCCCGTCTTCGATATTTCCATGCTTAAAAAGTTTCATGGAGATTAGAAGAAGCAATACCTCCCATTACTGCTTACTACAAATGAATTTGGACACTTGTAAAACCAGTCAGCATCTTAGATTCACGAACAATTGTCAGATATGAAAAGGAAATTGAACAACGACTGATTAAATGAGATTCATTAAGCAATGATGACAACTCGTGGGAAGACTTGAAAGAAATGCCACAATCCTATCGAAAATTCAACCTTGAGGACAAGGTTGTTGTTCGAGAGTATTGTAACATGCGTGAATAATGATTCAAAGACGGAGGGAATTGGTTAGGCATGATAACCATGGAGCACAAGAAATTGCGCGAAAAGCCTACGGAAGAGGAGGGAGAGCGTTAAATTGCGGGACTACATTGAATGAATGCATTGGTATGATTCTCTCTATGCTATTCCCTTTCTGAAACCTTACCACCTTGATCCCATATCTTTTTCCTTACTTTCTATTTAAGAATGATTCTCTCGTAATGGACATCCATGACTATACAGTATCTTATAGTCACTAATTCACTATTTATTCAAATTCTATTTTTATTAGAATTCTCAGTTACTTGTTGATTAGATACATTTTCCTTTTTTGAGTAATACAAACACTATCATTCATTTCTAGTTTCTAGAGCTGTTACGGTCTCAGACTAAATTGACAAACATTTTGGGTAACACTACCATCAATCTTTCGTTCAGCAACCTCACCGGCCAAATTCTTGACTCTGCTGTGATAAGGGTGCTTAATGAAGGAGAAGCAACCGTTGAACTTGTTGGCAAAAGAGATGAAAAATGTTGAACTTGTTGGCATAAGAAGAACAACAGTATGGTGAATCCCAACTACAACACTATTTAGAATTACTTAAATCTATTCTACAAGAAGTTAGCCTTCAAAACCGTTGACAAATGTAATATAAATCCGACATTATTTATTAATTAGTGTCGATTTTCTCAACAAGAAGCAAAGAATCATTACGCATCAGAAAGGTTGAAAATGACACTTAGAACGAACTTTTTATTATTGGCTACATTATATCATTTGTAACTTGTAAGCCAAGTGTTACAATAATCATATATTGAGTTCACAACACATTAAGTGGTGATTATTAATTGTTTAGGCAGTGCTTGACCGTTAACTAATTAAAGACTGCCAATAACTTTATCACTGTAACTATTTTGGAGATCATTGAATCTGTTCCAAAGCATGAGTCCACCATACTTTGGAGACTGTTTTATCTGAGGAAGAACCTGAGAAGTTAACACATCAGCAGGGACAAAACCACCACTTGGAGCAGCTGCTTCTGATGCAGGAAGCCCCATGAAGACTTGTGTGGCTGGAAGAGTGACACACTGGTTCCATGAATTGATCAAGTTGTTGGTGTTTCCACTGGAGTATTGGCATGAAGGGTTGTTGTAGAACTGAACCCACACATAGTCAAAAAGCCCAGTTTGGATGGCAGAGTCCAAGTGTTGATCAGGGATGATGCACTGTGGGGCTGCAGACAAGTATACCTTTCTCTGTGAACTGAAGCCATTGAGTGCCCTGGCTAGGTCATCCCAATGTTCTACCCCACCAGACTCAATGTCAAAGTCAATGCCATCCAAGACTGCATCACCTAATGGTCTGGATCCTGAATTACCAAGGAAACAAAATGGTGAAAAAACCTAGTACTATTATAATTTAACACTAAGAGAGAAGAAAAAAATAAACGTATACACAGATAAAGATAATATTATAGGAAGAAAGTAATATAAAAGATAATTAATGTTGGCACATTGTTTAATATACTAGAAGGGATCTGTGTGCTTTCTACACAAAGAAACACAGTGCAACCTCAAGAGAGAGAAAATAGAGGGAGACAGTTAAAGGGGATCCATAAATAGATTAAACAACATCACATGACCATATATTTTATCTATAGTAAGGACAAGACAGTGTAATTACATCTTTACAATGTACAATTATCCTTCCTAGGAGGAGTCTCATTAAATTAAGATACTTGTGTTTTGTATTAATCAGTTTCATCCAAAACAGTTTGTCAAATAGAAAATATGTTAGAATCATAACATATACATACACACATATGTATGATCACTCTTACCTGATTGTCCTCCAAGGAAATTGTCCCAGAGGTAGGTGGCTAGTTGATTGGCTTCCTCAGCTGAGTTGAGGGAGTAGCTTCCAGCACCACCTCCAAGGGAGAGCAACACTTTGACTCCACCGTTTTGGCAAGTGGTGATGTCACTGCTCAACCCTTGGCAACCATTGCTGGCGGGGTCACAGTGGCCAGCAAGGTTCAGTTGAGGGGTTTGGCCATTGCCAAATGTGGACAAAAAGGCTATGTTCACAAATTGGTAGTTTTTGGTGTTGCAAGTATCTGCTAAGGTACCTTCGCCACTGTTTTGGCCCCAGTACACAGCTATTCCTGCACCATGGGAATTGCTGAACAGGGAAAGGAACAAGAGAGGGAATAAGAGGAGTGAGGCTTTGTTTGGGGATTCCATGTTCTAGGGCTTTATGTGTTTAGCTTCTTGTTTTGGTTTGGGTTAAGATGCAAGAGATGGTAGCTATTTATAGGTGCTTGAAGGTGTGTGAAGGTAAATGTTGGGGAGAACAAAAGTCTTTAGTCTACTGACAGGGAGTGTATATGAATTCTAACATAATTTCGAGTGCATTCTTTTAATATTCTTATAATTAATTAAACTTTAGTACAAATTATGAAATAACGAGGAAGAAACATTAAATAACAAAAAAATTTTAAATTTTAACCAATAATAATAATTATATTAAAAGATTGTTACCATTTTTTTAATTTTATGTTTTTAATTATTAAAAATTATTTAAAGAGATCATTATAAAAGTATAGTTTCTCTCTCTCTCTCTCTCTCTCTCTCTCTCTATATATATATATATATATATATATATATCAAGTAACTATTATTTTAATATTTTTAATATTAGATAAATATTTATTTTTTATAATTGAAATTTATACTAAAGAAATATTTTTTTAGTTCTTATATTTAAGTTTATTATAAATAATTTATATTGTAATACAATATTATATTTAATATAAAGATGACAAAAATAATTTAAAAGATAAAAATATTAGTATTTTGATTAAAAATATATTTTATAGTATTATGAGATTAATTAATTATATATATATATATATATATATATAAAGAATTTATTTGTGTTAGAAAAACTTTATATCGTTTGACATATACCCCGTAAACTAATTTAAATTAGGATTTGTCTCATCTGATAAAATCTATGACTATAACTTGTTAATTTACGATTAGACCTGATTTTTCGTTTTTTAAGTAAGAAAATGGAAAAAGAATTGATATGTTGAATTTTAATTATATACCACATATAGTAATTATGTAGTAACATAATGATTTGAAACTGTGATCATATTCATTTTTTTGAACAATATAAGTGATTATTCATAATCGATAATATAACAATAATAATAAATAAACATGAATGGGTCATAGATTGAGAGGAAATTCTTTCTTCAACATGCAATAACCAGCGTAACTTCCACTGTATTTCATACCTTCTACACGCAGAAAAGTATAGTCAATAATAAGACCCACAGAAAAGTTCCTCAGTCATAGTCAATAGAGGCATAGGCACAGAGAGAAGGACCCAGATACACTAAATTATGTTCCCTTCTATGAGTCAAGTTAAAGACTTCAGAAGTCGATAAGAACCTCAAAAGTTGAACGTGTCCTATGGTTTTTTCTTTTGGTATAACGTGTGCTATGGTTTTATGAGACTGTTTTTTTAATCTAAGTTTTGTTAAAGATATATAGTGTTAATACTTCACAATAAAAGCTCTTGTAAAAACCAAAGATATTAATAATTTATTGTGAAATGAACTTAATTAGAGTATAGTTGAAAAAAAACAATGTAAATTACTATTGGAATTTTTATAAAAGCTGGAAATACTAACACAACAAAAGATTACTTTAATTTGAAAATGTTAAAAAAGACTTTATAATGTAGACTATTGTGGAGAAAACAAAAACATTTTTAAAGTATGGAGTGCGCCATTTAAATAATACTTCCGCAAAATAGATATCACCCAGGAAAACTTGAACAAAAAGAGTAAGTTTAATTTATTACTCCTACAAAGTTACCCAGAGTGTCTTGGATTCTAATAACCTGTCTTTTATTACTTTTGTTTAAGAAAAATTTATATGATTTTTTATGTTGATCCCGATAAAAAAAATTATTTTCTATATTTGTTAGTTTTATTGACAAAATAGCACAATTATTTCATAGCGAAGACAATAAATATGAGATGACCATTCTTTTAAGTAAAAAATTATATTTTTTTTATATTACTCATCAAATTTATATCTCATTTTTACGAATACTTGTATATGCATTTATACATGTGTTTTTACCGTAAATATAAATTAAATAATTTTTATAAAAAATGAAAATACAATAAAAACACATGATATTAAATAATAATTATATATAATTAAAATTTTATAATAATTATAACATCTATTATAGTTTGCAAATGTTACAAGAAAAAAGTATATTAGGAATTTCTTGGTGGATATCCAATAAGTTGGAACCATTTAAAAAGTAAATAAAAAATTGTGTAATGAAAGAAGAATTTCTAAATGAAATGAAATTAAGAACCAAGATAAGAGAACAGAAGTTTGTTACGAACTAAATTAATGGTTTACACAGATAATCATCAACATTACCAGTATTATCATAAATAGGTAAAGGAATATTAGCATTTGGATCATTGTTAAAATCTATGTGATAAGGAAAAATACTTTCACGGAAAATAATATTTATGGTAACGTTAACCTTGTGAGTCTTAAGGTTGAGAAACATTTATCCTTTTGTATTGGGCTTGAAATGAAAATATTAGGATTAGCTCTATTAGTAGTGGTAGTATTGGCATAGTAGAGACATCCAAACACCCTTAGATTAGAAACATCATAACTGATCCCATGTAATTTTTCATAAAGAGAGATATTGTTTAAGAAAGGTGTGGGAATACAGTTTATAATCATAACAACATGTAAAATAGTGTAACACCAAAATTCATCGGAATAAAAGATCGAAAAGTAAAGATCTAGTTAGCATTGAGAAGAGCAGCAAATACAATATTACTATAAAGTTTATGTTTTTTTTTATGCAAAACTCATGTAAACATACTTATATATATATATATATATATATATATATATATATATATATATATTTTATATATATAT
>Ga0209700_103873_pt1 | contig 27984 bp, 17 predicted proteins | sample SiratroredBW_FD_187528 | JGI IMG/M metagenome (GOLD analysis project Ga0209700, IMG submission 187528) | Root nodule microbial communities of legume samples collected from California, USA - Siratro red BW (SPAdes) (version 2) | ecosystem: Host-associated > Plants > Roots > Nodule | place: USA... | reverse complement strand
GTATTAGATGGCCACTTGGCACTAATTTAATGAAAAGTGGAGAGTGACATCAATTTGGTCTTTTAAATAAATTAAGATTGATTTAATTGGTTGATGATAAGAATACAATATATTAATCCAATCTCTTATTTGTAAGTATTAATTTAGTTATTGGAAGATAAGAGATGTCATCAGTTTAACACATCATCCTGTGATTTGCATTAGACAATGATTTTGATGTCACTTCTTCAATGATTGAAGGATCAAAGTTTAAGATTAAAGTGATGGTGTCAACTCTTTCAGGAAATAAAATAGATGGTAGTATTAAAAAAAAACTAAAAGAACTAACAGTAAGAGTAATAAACAAATTCTGAGATATTAATTATGAAAATTGAAGGTATCTTAGACATACCAGATTGTCTTCAAACTAGGTTAGTTGTTTAAGGTTAGTTGTTTGTTCCATCAGTTTAGCTTTGAAATATGAAAAATAAAGTTAAGTTGGCTAAGTTTTTGTCCACCAACTTTATATCACAATCTATTGTTTTTCATTCATCAAAAAGTTTCATTAGTCCATAAGAAAAATGGGCTGGATCAAAACATTCGTGACAAAACCAATACCCAATATCTCAGAAAATTTTTTGACAAGATAATTGAGCTCATTAATCATATATCAATCTTCATATTAATTTCCAAATGCATTGTATTTAATTATTGAAGTACTGATTGAATATATATGTTATCTACGTATTGAACCTTGATTAGTAATTACTACTTATAGCTTTTAAATGAGTTAATAAAGAATATTAATCTAGTTTTCCTTGTTGATTAATATTCTAAAATATTTATCTAGTTCAACGAGAGTTTTTGCTTCAAATTAAGCAATTTTTTAAAATCGCGTGTGCTCTCGTTTAGTAATTTCTTTTGTTCCAATTTTAAACTATTTGAATAAGAAGATTATTGACTTTAAATTATAATTTTTTATTCCATATCCTATGGAGCAATATCACCACCGACACAACGCCATGAATGCACCTATTTATGTATCCGTATCGTAGGCACAATAATTACACAAAAATTACACAAAAATTGCAAAAAAAAAAAATTACAAAGTTAAGATCATCCAAAGTCAAATTTTAGATAAAATTTAAATTCATGTTTACTTAGACTTGCACGTTACAATGTAGTTTAAGTCAAACTCTTTGGAAAACAAACTATATATGCTTAAACTTTTATATTTAATTAAATACAATAAACTAAAATTATTGTAAAAGTTTTGTTCTTAGATTCAAAAAGTCATTTTTTAAATTTGGTATAAATAAAATTATTCCGAAACCAAAAAATAATTTAGAGGAATATTATATATTTTCTATATTCATTGTTGAAAAAGTAAGAGACAGAAGGTACTGTACTGTGTAGTACCAATGTTGCAGGTCCGTTACTCATCGTCTGCAGAATCACCCATTTCCCACACACACTTCACGCGCTCTCTGCTCCATTTGAACCCCACTCGCGCGAACCTGGATCTTCCCTTCATTGCTTCGCTTCGCGCCATAGATCGCCACAAACACTAGCTTCTTCGCTTTTCTGCACGTGCCCTTTTCTCTCTTCTTCATATTCCAGCGTTTGAATCGATGCTGCAACTCCAAAGATACGAGCTTTGCTCCATTTTAGGAGATGGGTCTTGAGCAACCGCGTTCACTTCATCCCAGTTTTGGATTCTCGTGTAACTGAACCTTTTATGCTTCGGAAGCTTCTTCTTTCTTTGGGACCAAAATGATTAACAAAACGCTCTTCTTCACTTATTTCTACTTGTTTGTCTACATTTTGCTTTCTTCTGGAGTCATTTTGTACAACAAGGTATATAATAATATGAATATATGTACACAGCAACCTTAAACTAGTTTTTACTTTTAGTTAAAGAAATCTCTAATGTAGTATCGTGTTTCTTCTTTTTAATAAATTTTGCAGTGGGTTCTGTCTCCAAAGTACTTTAACTTTCCGCTTCCGATAACACTCACCATGATTCACATGGGCTTTTCTGGGGCAGTGGCATTTTTTCTTGTCCGGGTCTTTAAGGTATGTTATGCCGTTTTTGTTTTGGTCTAGTGTTGTACTTTGAGAATATGCTTCTTTTGCTGGTTTATTGTCAATTTTGATTTCCTTTAGTAGTGAGTCTTGGCTTTATTTTTTACCAAAAGATTGAATTGTGTGCTAAGTTTGTACAGTGAATGTTACTGTGTTCTTTATTCGAGTGTATAGGCTTTGATCTTGATCGTATCTAGGGGCACCGCTATCATGTTCTGTTTGTTAGTGTTACCATTAATTATAGTTTCTTTTGTGGATGAATCTCAACTCAATGATGTGATTTCCAAAAAAAAAAACATTTTTATATGCATACGTGCTTGTGTAAAGGTCGATGTTAGTGTTGTTAGTGTTTAACTTTCATTAAGATGTACTTCTTTGAGCCATTTGCACCCTTGTTTTGATCACTTTCTTTGCCTGGTTATTTGATTATCTTAAGTTATTTTCCTTTTCTCTGATTGCAGGTTGTATCTCCAGTCAAAATGACATTTGAAATGTAAGTGTGTCTTTTAGTTGAAGCCTTTTTGAGCTTCTTCTCCTTTGACAACTTATTTCTTGAACACTTTCTTTATTGCATTGCAGATATGCAACTTGCGTGATACCAATAAGTGCCTTCTTTGCTTCAAGTCTTTGGTAAGCAGTACAACATGGGCAAACTGAAGTTGCTCTGAGTTGGGATAAAACTTATCCTCAGATTTGATGATGGGAGTATCCTTCACATTTGTGAAAAATCTGGTTTACTTCTTAAATAGCTTTGACTGTTTTTGGCCTACTGTTTACCCTTCTTTTCTGTACCACACTTCTGAATAATCTAGACTGGGTTAAGATGGTACTGTAGGCATGAAGTTATATGTTCTCTAATGAAAGCCCTTTTTCAAAGAATCTGGCATAATAAAGAGTTAAGTCATTTAGTATTTGGAATGCCATGATTATCTATTCAATGAAAGGTCATTATCAAACTCTGGAATAGATTGTCTGTGGCCTTAAGTTATTATAATATGCTTGCCACAAAAGTATATTTTACTATTTGCGTCACCTACACATTTGGAATTTGTTCATTTTCTATCATTTTAATTAATTCGTTCAAACTATGATGTTTCTAAGAAAATTATGATAACCTACTTGTACTACTGGTGGATCTTGTGTGCTCTATTCACATGCTCACACCTTGTGCAATATCAGTACTTCTGAAGAAACAATCATGTTTTTTTATGAAGAATTTATTTTGTCTTTACAGGTTTGGTAACACAGCATATTTGCATATTTCTGTGGCCTTCATCCAGATGCTCAAAGCTCTAAGTACGTTTTTTAACAGACGTCACATGCTTTGCTTACTCTCTGAATGATATTTTCTTGATTCTAAAACATGATTTTTCAGTGCCCGTGGCAACATTCCTCGTGGCTGTTATTTGTGGCACTGACAAAGCGAGGTGTGATGTGTTCTTCAACATGTTGCTGGTCAGTGTTGGAGTTGTCATTTCCTCCTACGGCGAAATTCATTTCAACGTAGTTGGTACAGTTTACCAGGTCACGGGCATTTTTGCTGAAGCTCTAAGACTGGTCTTAACGCAAGTCCTTTTACAGAAGAAGGGCTTGAGTTTAAATCCTATTACAAGCTTATATTACATAGCTCCATGCAGGTATATTTTATGGTTTCTCTATAAATAAATAGTTAATGAGTCTATGCAGAGGTAATATTAACCCACCTGTACAAATTTCTCTGTTACTACTAGCCATACAAAGCATGTTCCTATCAATGATGATATACTTTTCTCTCCATGGATGTACGCTTATTTTAAAAATAAAATTTACCTGATAGACGCATATATCTTAGAGTATCGGATTAGAATGTGATACAAATAGAAATAGCCGTGCATCAATGTGTAATATGCTTGCATTTGTATAAAACCAGCTTACCATATGTGATCTGCTCATGCATTTGTACATTGTTAAATGCAGTTTTGTGTTTCTCTTTGTGCCTTGGTACCTGCTGGAAAAGCCCGTGATGGAAGTTTCACAGATTCAGTTCAACTTCTGGATATTCTTTTCCAATGCTCTGTGTGCTTTAGCCTTGAATTTTTCCATTTTCTTAGTAATCGGTAGAACCGGTGCTGTAACCATACGGGTTGCTGGAGTGCTTAAAGACTGGATATTAATAGCCCTTTCTACCGTTATATTTCCAGAGTCAGCAATAACATGGCTGAATATAATTGGCTATGCTATTGGTAAGTTCTGTTTGAAAATATCAATTCTTTTTAATCTTCCTCCCTCCTTATCCTCTCATATTTTACCTGCAGCACTATGTGGAGTTGTGATGTACAATTACATTAAGGTTAGGGATGTCCGAGCCTCTCAATCACCGGCTGAAATTATTCCAGAACGAATGACAAAGGTATCTTCTTGGCATAACTTCAGTATTTGTGTTTGAGTCAATGTAAACTTGTTATACATGGTAGCATGAGTTAAGAATTAAGTAGTAACTGATAAAGATCAGGAAAATTTTCTCAACACATATTTTAGCATGGTCATTTTAATTTCTAGTTTATTCACTTGTCTGATCAAATTCCATTGACATACAGGACTGGAAATTCGAGAAGAGGTCATCTGATTTATATATGCCAGATAATGTTAGTCACAATGGAGGAAGTGGTGGCAATGGTTCTCTTTCTGATATGAACTTTGATGAAGAAGCACCGCTAATTTCTTCATCCAGGGTATCTCATATTGGACGCATGCAGCTAGCCAACCATGCAACGGGAAAATGAAAGAACAAGTGGAAGTTGGTAAAAAACACCACTCTTTGTTCTTTCTCAAATAGTATGCTTTACAATGGAATCGTTCGTGCTTACTCTTTGTAATCACATTCATGTGTTGATCCGAGGTTTAAGACCAGAGTGGGGGACCAAATCTCTTAATTCCTACATCAGTTTAAATTTATCACCACCATTTGGGGCACAAAATTTTGAATAAACTTTGGTTTTCCTTGAAAAGGTCTCTAAGAGCCTGTTGGTATAATTATCATCATGTATTGCAAGTATATACATCTCCTGTAATATTCTTAAAAGTGAATCAACAATTGATTTTAGGGGTGAGCTCCTCAGAACAAGATATACTTCTTTTACTTGAAACTTACATATCAGGGGAGACTTGCTTCTTCGTGTATCCATAATTTATTCCACCACTTCTCATTGTGGTGTAACAAAGAAAATAACTTTCTTAAGTCGTTGCAAGCTACTGTTGGAGAAAAGGCAACACTCCACTCTATCCCATTTCAAGCACCGTACAACTGTCACACCGATGAAGTCACCAATCTTTGTCCCTCCCAGTATCATCATATTTCCAGACACCATCATCGGGAAAGTTTTAATTTTTAAAATTTTGGAAAGACATTAAACTGTTCCAAAAAAAATTGTTCTGTATGTGATACATTTTATATTTGAGTGTACCACAGTGAATATTCAAAATACTTGTAAGTCAGAAATTTTTATTACATTCCAGCGTTCTGCAGTAAAGGATGACTCCTACCATAAAAATTAACGAATGAACACTTACAAATTATTGGAATTTAGATAGCAGAGTACGCTCCTTCGCATTCAAAGGCGGGTCAAGTAACTGATAATATAACTACACATAATTTTTTTTTTTCAAAAATAAGTTAAAAGTAAACAAATACTCTGGCTTGAAGGGCGAAGTAAAGAAACCTGATATGAACAACTGCAAGCTCAACCCTGAATGTAATTTACAAAAACCAATCCATCAGACAGTTTGGAACGCGTGTGTACATTAAAGAGAAATAGGGGAGGGGGCGGGGGACAAATCTCCTTTGAATTAGACATATACAGAACGAATTTAACAGTATTACTTTCTCTGGTCCTACACTTTTGGAATGTTACAATAACGAAACATGGCACTCGAAAGAAAAGCAGAAGGCTCTCGTGTGATTTACATAAAATCACAAACAAGGGTATGCAAGTGTACATATATTTAATTAATTGAAGAGACCAAAATAATGCCTCCAGACAGCAATCCTCTAACTTCCGCATTAATGAGAACAAGAACCAATTGGAAGGAGTAGGATGCAGTTCACTCTTGTTCAAATATAAGAATTAATCGAAATGATTTGTTGTCCTTGCATACAAAAGCCTCCTCGTGGGAACCGGAGGTGCCAATCCCGGGATATCCCTAATATCTTTGTTGTTGGGATTCACAATCTACAGAAGATAACAGTTAAAACAGAAGCAGTGTAGGCGTTGTGCATAAATATGAAACATTTATTATTGCACAGCGGAAAATCTGTAGATGGCGCATTGAACATAAGCATTTCTTTAATAGGCAATCACTAGTGCGGATCATCATGTAGATATAAGTTCTCAACACGTTAGTGTTGTATAATGATATTCCAAACTAAGTTATTTCAAATATTTCCTGTAAAAGGCTTCTTTCAAATAAATTGTCGGAGCATCTTAGTTCTTTAAAAATCGTAGCATAATTTGAGAGGAAAAAAAATATCCAGTACAAATTCATTAAGTAATGGATGACATGAAAACGATACCTTCACGACAATAATGGCAATTACACCACAGACGATAAGGAACAGAAAAAGCATGATGCACTTGTCTGTAGCTACCTGAAATAGGGAAATACAATTTAGTTCCATGACACAGTCTTGAAGGAAAGTAAATAGTGCATGGAAGAAATGAAAATGAAGCCAACCTGTCTGCCAATCTCCTTAACAAGTTGGGAGGCCTTTTTAATTGAGAACTGAATTGAATCGAGCTCATTAACAATACGGCCCATTTGTTCAGTCTGCAAAATTAATAAACAGAAAAAGAGGTCAAAGTTGTTATCTATCACTTACTTTTTCCCTTCATATAGCATACTCAATGCAGATCAGACTTACTTGGCCTTTCAAGGTAGCAGCAGTTTGGGTGCCAACTTCAATTGTTTGATGTACAACCTACAATGAAGGAGTAAGAACAAGGTCCAAAAGCAATCGAGGTGTAAGTATGAAGTGACTAACCTGCTTAGATCTCTCAATAGCCTGGTCAGTTTCATCCATTGTCTTTGTCCCAGTATTGATTAGTTCTTGATTTGACATTTCTATAATAGAGGCAAAAAGGCATTATTGCTAAGATAAATACGACATTTACTAGTTACTTTACTAATTGCTACACAGAAATATAAATAAGCATGCAAAGGGAGTGTTTGGATGAGCTTATGTGGACTAGTTGTCTTATGACTGAAGTATGTGTAGGTGTTGAGACTCAAGAGAACATATGAAAATATCTATGACAGTGTTGTTGAAAAACGGCAGTCATGCCACGGAGGATTTCCGTGGCGGATTTTTTTCCGACCACCACAACATGGCAGAGACAATCAGGTTCTGCATGGCAGTGCTATGTCGTCTTCAGTGTCACAGAATGGCAGTTCAGAATGGCCATGGCACAAATCACAATCCCACACTGCACACATCTTCGCAAAGAAGCCTAGGGTTAGTGAGACCTGACTCAACCTGAGGCATGCAATCCATAGTTTCTTATCTTTTGGTTTCTGGGTTACACACACGGGCCAACCCAGTAGTCAACCCAATTGTATTTGTTTCTTTACAAAAAGGGTTGGGTCATACAACCCGACCCAAACGCAAACACTCTACTCCACAACCTCCTTTGTTTCATGTACCCCACAGCGCACCCAATGTTGCCGTTACCACCATCTGTGAGTTGTGTCAGCCTGCAGCTATTTAAACAAGCTCACCAATATAGCTTATGAAAACAGCTTACAGCTATTAGCTCGTCATCTTAGGAAGCTGTTTACCCGAATGCACACCCAACCCCAAGAAGGACACACCGATAAAGATAAAAGCCCGAAGTATGCCTTTGCAAAAATCAGTAATCACACAATGCACAAATTCTATATGGAAACTTATTACAACAGAAGCTCAAAAATACTGTGAAATCAATTTCATTAATATGGCAAAGTTCTGACAACACCTCATTGCACTAATTACTAATTCCATCAAACGGTTTCATCTGATTCAAACCTCTTACCAGATGCCAGTCGGACATTTTCATCTGCTGTAGGTTCGCTTGCTCCAGCTCCATTGTCAAAAAGTTCAAGCTTTTTATTTCCGATGGTGTTCATGTACCTGTCAATCATTTAAGTGATAGCATAAATCCTCCTTTCAAAGCTCCAAAACCTTATTTAGCAGTAGAGTCAACAAAAAGGGAAACTGAATTTTGCTTTATTGGTTCTGCTAATCTTTGGAGTAACATTTATCATGAATTCATGATTTATAAAATTGAATATGCCCATAAAGAAGATTGGTCTTGACAATCTGATTTGTTCCATAACTTTGAAGAGAATCAATTTGAGTATGTTAAAGAAAGAAATGGAATATAAAGATAAACTTACGTTTTTCGCAATGCCACATATGAGTTTAGCTCCTTGATCTGCAAGAAGAACGTACACTAGCAAACATAAGAGTTGGCCGTTTGTTTAAATGCACATGCAATGTGTAAAAATTGTGCAAAATTCTCAGACACAAGCTATTTTCTGATCATCTGGGAATCACTTTATGTGTCTCGACAATAGTCAAAGTAATTGGCATTAACATCAAAAATAGAATAAGCACGAATGTCAATTCAAACTTTGAGAGTTAGATACAGTATTTTCAACATGAACAAGGAAAAATTGAAAATAAGTGTTCTGGGTACTGACCATTGATTGCTTTTCATCATTCAGTTGCTTATTCACTTCTGGGGGGTTTCTCCCCTCTTCGTCTTTAATTTTACGATCAAACTCCTTTATCAACCTGAAACCATTAATCACAGGGAATTTCACTTCTTTCAGAAATGGGGAATTGAAAAAGGGGAAATTAATTCTACCTGACAAATAAGAAGTCTGGAAAGCACATCGATAGCATAATAAACAACAAAATAACCATCCATTTCTTTTCCATAAAATATTCACCCATGTTAACATCATCAAATCCTGGGAAATTGGTATAGGATGTAATTCCATTACAGATCTCTTGCTATTACGTTTAACAGAACAAGCAAATTTTCCACCATGCCAACCTATGGGGAGAAGAAAAAGTGATATTTTGAATAGAGTGCATTTCCCTCCCATTCACATTTTTATTATCTTGTTCAGAGAGATACAGTTTACACTGAGTGATAACAAGATTAAAAATATAAAATTGCATAACCACTAACCTTTTGGACTCCCTCATCTTGTCCGTGAGTTCTTCAAGCTGATTAGTTTGTCTATTGGCATCTTTAATCTTATCCAGCTTCTGGAAGCCATTTCTGGATGCAAAAGGTGAAGCTTGTCAACAACAAATAAACAAGCAACACATTACAGATCATCCACATTATAACACGTCCCCAACTGCTTAAACAATGGGATTTATTTACAAAAAATCCTTAATCCCTGGTTCCCTCGTTTCCTTCTCCATGAAATAACATTTGATGACCAACTGAGGATACATTATTACAAGACTAAAGCAAAAGAAAAGTACAACCAAACCAAAAATCACTTGTTTAAAGATAAACAAAGGAAGGATAACTAACTACCAACAACTGGTTCAACCCGTCTTTTGAATGGGAGAGGGAAATCTAGGTCATCCAATAAACTAATATTCAGAGTTTCTAAGAGATGAAAAATAAATCACTGTGACCAGAGAAAAGAAGTGTAGTGGTAAAAAAAAAAAAGGAACTCCTCCCTAGAGTCTCACTACCCGTTAAAGTCAAGATGAAAACTCCTCTCTTCTGCATAAATAATACAAACCATTCCCCTCAGTATTAAAGTTAAAATACTACCAAACCTAGGGGCTAAATAACCCCAAGTCTGAAATCACAGAAAATTACATTTCAGAGGGTAATCAATCCCCCAATGTTAACAATCACAAAATCACAAATCACAACATCTACCACTACCAATATATTATTTATCAAATTAATTCCTTAATCTCGAGGAGTACGATGAAACACGTAATGATAGCAAGAGAGAATTAAGAGAGAGGGCATACGCGAGGGCACGAAAGTGGTCGCGAATTTCACCGTGGATCTGCTCGACCTCAGGACTCATCTGCAAATTGGAGGCCATAGCTGCCGGAGATTAAGTCTGCCCCCAGAATCCCGGCAAAAAAGCAAAAAACCTAACTCGGGAGAGAAACCCTAGGTTGTTGGTGAGAGAAGACGATTGGGACGATGACGCATAATAATTGTTGAGAAGGAGAATGTAGGAGGTTGGGATTGGATGAAATTGAAAATTGAACGAATAGCTGTGGAAGAGAAAGAGAAAGAGAGAGCAGAGGCAGAACAACACACCAAACAGAACACAACACAACACAACGAGGAAGTTCAACCTGTGTGCTGTACCATGAGATGGAACAAACGATGCAATTAGGAAAGGAACCGTTGTCAGATAATATTTTATTATTTTATTATTTTATCAATTACTTATTTTAATCTTAGATTATTCTACCCTGTTTGTTCTTTGATTTCTTTTTTTTTTAGCGATGAAAATAAATAAATTATAAACTTTTAAATTAATATAGAATTTTCTTTTAATTAAAAGAGCAGCGTCTCAGTTAAAATATATTTATATTAACTTATGACAAAATAACACGCATTTTTTTTGTTTATCTTATCTTATGTAGATTAATTTATTTCTTATTAGTGTGCTTAGTTGGCGAAAATGGCATCAAAATATCTTGTAGAAATTAAAAAATTAATTGGTACACCTTATAAGAAAATATGAGATTGCAATAAGAAAAACAATATATCTTAGTTCCATTGGTTTAAAATAAATTCTCCCTTAAACACAGATTTTTAATTTTGGGCAAAATATAAATGGAGGGTTGAATCCATTATTAAAGGATGATGAAACAATTGAAATTAAATGTAATGAGATTGTTTTGTTATGAACAATTGAAAGATAAAAAGGAAAAACAGAGATGAAGTGGAATGTGCTGTTTGTGGGTCTCATCTAATCAACCATTTTGGCCAACCTTTCACTTCACTCTTTTTCTCTTCTCATACAAATAGTAATTACTTTTTTTAAAAAAATTGCATTTATTCTCTCACTTCTTAAAAATTATTTTAATCTTTTTATTTATGTTTATTATTATACCTTAATTAATTTTTAACTACTTCATAAAATATAAAATCAATTACAAATACCACAATTTAAAAATATTTAGAAATAAATTAAAGCTACTTTTATTAAATATGAAATTGATTCTTACATATAAAATTACATTCAAATTTAAAAGAAAACATTTATTATGTTACATTTCAACGTGGAACTAAAATTAATTTTGAATGAGTTGACTCTAAATTCAGACACGCCGCTAACAATTTCATAAACTATTACTGACTCGTCATGTGCCGCTAACAATTTCATAAACTATTACTGAACTCGTCATGTTTAAAAGAAACAATTTTCAAACGATAACATTTCCTTACGTCATTACTAACAAATCTTAATTTCTATTGTATAAGAGTTTACAAAGTATATAATCTCGTGTAAAAATTCTACGTGTTTGTACAAAATCTACCCTTTGAGGACAACTTTTTTTAGGAGTAAAAAATGAATTTATGCATTAAAAAGAAAATAAGATATACTTAGAAAATTTTATTCAAATGCATAATGATTTTTTTTTTAATTTTGATTGAAATTAGACGAATGAAAAATTTTCTCAGTTTCGTTTATACTTATGTAAAGAATATTTTTTTTGTATTTATTTAAATAAAGTAATATCTTTAAATGACATCTCAATAAACTTATTTAAAAAAGAAAAAAAAAAAAATCTCTTGTGTCACTTTCTTTCACTTCATTTTAATCGAATCAAAGCTTAAAGATTTTTCAAAAACTACATTTGTGTTATATAGTTCAGATCTTTATTTTATACCTACGAACAAGTTTGCAACTCTTAAAATTTTAAATTTTAGTCAAACAATTTTTGTTCGTGTTTAATTTGAAGTGCAAAATCTCGGACAAACATTTTATGTATGAAAAAATAAAAATTATTTGAAATAATTTTAGTTTAAATGTAAATTATTTGATCCGGTGTTGAGCTAAACACACTTTGAGACCGTTAACCTAATTCAAAGATAGGTGAAGATTTATAATAGCTTTTACATTAAAAATATAAATTAAATGGTGTGTGAAATTAACTTTAATCACTACAAGAAAACTATTCATAAGTGTGGAACAAACGTCAACACAAGTTTATAAAATTGTTAATGCTAATTATAATTTTGACGTCAACCATTGACAAATAAGAACTGAACTCTAAAATGTAGATCTTATATCAATTTTATGAATAAAATAAATTTAATTTTTAAAATATACGAGTTTACGTAAGTTAAGTTGACTTCGATTAATAAAATTATATTTATTTTAAAAAAATTGAAATGTCCTGTTGATACTAACGTTAAAACCCACTCTAAAATTTAGAAGCGAATATCTATATTCTTACAGTGAGTACGGAATTAAATGAATAATTTGGTTAGAAATATCTATTAGTGAGGGCTTAGTTTATTTTTCTTATTTATATACAAAAATTGAATAATGTTTTGCCATGTTCTTTCCCTTCTGCTTGGGTAAATGAATATTAAAAAAAAAAAAATGAAAGATGGAATAGCTCCATGATGAAGGCAAAAGTCATTAGGTATATTTAGTTTTTGTAATATTTATATTTAGATGTTATTAAGACAGTTTAAAAAAAACAGACCTTATGACAAGTTCTTTTCATTATTGTAAAAGGCATAGTTTGATATTATTATTATTATTATTATTATTATTATTATTATACAGAGGTAGGTGACGTTAAATGTTTAAAAATTTTACTAAATTGGTATAAATTATTAATAAATGAGAGTTATGCGCTTGAAATATAATGTCCAAAAATATAAAATTCTATAAAGCTCAACGGCTTCTTTTATCATCTATAAATTTTTTTCAGAATAATATTTCCTTTTTTAACTTATATCTGCACACATATATAAATATAATATTTGTATATACATATATATTTCAAAATAAACAAATTATTACATTATTTGGAATCATTATTTATACATTTTGTAAAAAAAATTATCTTGCATATAATTGAAGTTTGTAATTTATAAAAAGTAATTAATAAGATTTAAATTATTAAACTACATTAACATTTTGTGATCTTTGTTAAATTTCTGTTGATATTTTTTATCTCAATTATTTCAAAAATATTAGACTCAGTATGTATAATACTATCTTCTAAATTTTCTAGAACATAACACGCCATATATTAGTGTAGAAGAAATTAAGTTACAATAACTTTGCAGAGAGAATGAGAGATTGCTTATAAATTCAAAAACTAAAAGTAGTAAAATTTACTCTGTGATTTAACTACATATATTAGATGAAGAAACATAATAATAATATTAGATTATATAATATTTGTTGTGTGTAATGTTGGTTAAGTAAACAATAGACAAACACATGTAAGGGTGAGAGAATGTACCACGTGCCAACAACAGAACCTGTGAAAACGCCACACAGAAACTGAAAGCTTTGTCATCAATCATCATTCAAACCTTGTTTTTTCAGACATCTTTTCTCCTTTCACTTCCCAACTTCTCCCTCCACACTTCTGGGGACATACTTGTTTATGTTATTGTCTTCATCTATGTCAGTTCCTAGTTCTCGGTTTCGTCTAGTACAAGTTGTTGTTGGGTTCAGAAACAAGACATGGCAGTTAAGGCTAAGCAAAAAGTTTGATGAAGGAGGTGAAGAAATGGGGTAGTTGAGTCTGAGGTACATGATAGAGTTTTGTTCCAACCCCGCCCAAAATAATTTGCTCATCTCTGCTCAGTTTCTTCACAAAGAGCTTTCCATTAGGATTGCATGGACAGCCATTGAGCTTCACACTCTCCCTTATGGCCTGTCTTAGACAACTCTTGTTTTGAAGGTACTACCTTTTACCTCCTTTTTGATATCCAGCAAAAACTGTTGGTTTTGCTATTGAGGATTTTACTGTCAACTGCTGGTTTTAAAGGAACAAGTTTTTCATATTTCTAATGTTGTGTATATTGGAGGCTTTAGGGGTTTCCACTGGCCAAATTTAAAGGTTTATATTTTCTATTTATATGTTGTACATGGCAAGTCTCATGGGAAAAACAAGAGAATCAAAACCTTATTTCTTCTCCTAAATATTTCTCTTAAAGCTTTAAAGTAATTTAAAATAAGGAGAAAAATTTGATGGTTCATATTAAAAAAATATGTGCTCCTTTTTTTCAAGTAAACAGTAAAGTAAATTGTTTTCGATGTGGGCTTCTTACTTATGATTTCAACTATATTTCTGATTTTGTAGATGGTTTATTGATTATTGAACTTTGTGCTACTACTGTTTTATGTTTTTAGGTTAGAGATTGGTACTTGGATTATTTCCAAGACCTTAGATCTTTCCCTGAGATTAAGGATATGGATGATGAGAAAGAATTCACAAAAATGATAAAGGCTGTCAAGGTGAGACACAGCAATGTAGTTCCTACAATGGCCTTAGGTGTTCAGCAATTGGAGATTAAATTGATGAGTTTCTTGATTGCTTTTACATGTCAAGAATAGGAATCCGAATGCTCATAGGTAAGTTCCAACAATATACTCCCTGTCCTTATGCTAGACTAATCAATGTCTCTGCTCCTCCACAATTTGTGTATTTAAATATTTGTAGCTGAGTTTCAAATCCTAAGATATTATGCGTATTTTTCATTTAAATGGATTCAGCCCAGCATGTTGAGTTGCACAACCCCAACCCTCCTCAAAATCGTGTTGGTTATGTACACACAAAACTGTCTCCTATGGATGTTACAAGGAATGTCAGTGAAGGCGCTCGCGCCATGTGTTATGGAGAATATGGCAGTGCTTCAGATGTTGACATTTATGGTGATCCTGAATTTACTTTTCCGTAGGTAACAGTCCTTTTTCTTCTGTGAATTATTTTCCTGTCATTCATCATAAAACCCTTCTTACGTCTAGTGCTTGGAGTGGTCTGCTATCTTTTTTTCTCTATAATTCTGTCTTCTCTTATAGGTATGTTTCAGCTCACTTGCATCTAAGGTATTTGAGTTGGTTAAGAACTCACGGGGTGTTGTGCAAGAGCGTCTTATGGACTGACAGTTGCTCCTCCAAATAGAATAATAACAGCGGATGGAATAGAGGATGTTACCATAAAGGTAGGTTTCCATCATCGAAATGCTTCTTGTTCTTCTATTGCTTCTTGTTCTTCTATTGGGGGATTTTTACTTGTTATAATCAAGATGGTTTTTGCTCAACAAATTAGGTCTCAGATGAGAGAGGTGGAATAGCAAATTGTCTTTCAAAAAATTTTACATGTCTACAGTACAGTCAGAAATTCATTAAATCAAACATGAACCTTCTGATCTTGGAACAGCTGGTAATGCAACAATGGCTGAAAATGATTATAGACTTCCTATTTGCTGCTTGTATGCTATTTTTGTGGTGAGCTTCAAGTAATATCTATCAAAGGATATGGCAACTAACCTATTACTAATTATATTTTTCATTTAGACTTCATTCCAAGTTCCAACATTCTACTTAGGAATTAATCCTTAAAAGTTGTTTCTTCTTTGTTTAGCATATGAACTGCTACAGGTTATATTCTTGTTACATGCACCAATTGCTTTATGAAAATTATTAAAAAGAAAAGAGTTCAAGGTCATGTACAACTTCAAATCTGAACTAAATATGAAAATCATTAAAAAGAAAAGAGTTCAAGGTCATGTACAACTTCAAATCTGAACTAAATATAATTAGGATTTCTATGAACAGCAAAAAGTTAATATTACTCATCACCACCCAATACCTTAATATCTAAGCTAATCAAAACCAAATCAACTACTAACATACCACTTAAATATAAAAATATACTAAGGTATACAATTTAATACTTAATATCTAAGCTAATCAAAACCAAATCATCCATAAACATACCTCTTAAACTAAAATATGAAAATATAAACCAAGGTATAAAATTTAATACTTAAATGATGGGTGTGCCAGGCTCATGAAATAGTGCAAGACATGAGCGACACTTGAAATTCCCAATGGCGATATTAAACTGATAAGAACAGATACTACACTTGATCTTAGCCAAAAGGCCGAGAAAGGTATGAAAATTTCAGCGGAGTAAGACTCACTTTATATTAAGCTATATAGTGATTCATGTATCATCTGTACAATGTGGGACTTAGTCATTTTGCGAAACTTAGTCATTGCAGTTCAACACTATGCACCAGATATCTCCTGTATTTATTATATCATTAGTTACAGGTATTCTCTCACTTTTCCAAAATATGCGCTACCTGATGATAAATTAAGATTAGATGGTAAAACTGCGTGCATAATCGAAGAATGAGGGTCATAAGAGACTACCATAACTTGCAGAGAGAAGTTCACTTTTGTTCTTGGGAGGTATCCATATACCAGTGGAATAATGCTGATTTTGTATTCTACAAAGTAGGCAATTAACAGGAAAAAAAAATCAAACAATGAACTTGAGTATTTGTCAATTACGAAGCACGAATCATCATAGTTTTCGGTGGTTTGAAATACATATATTAACCTTACATAACTATGAAACTGATGATTAGATACATGGACAAAAATTAAGCATGCTCCTTGAGCGATCATGAGTTATTCAAAGGCATGCACATTTCAAAGATTACTATAATAAATTCAAACTAAAACCCATATATCTGATTAGAGAATCTCTAACAGAACTCCTCAATTAATGGTGACATTACTGCATGGGATAACTCTTCATCCTCATTTAGGCCTCCATACAGTTAAAATTTGCGGAGACAAGAACCAACCAAGGAAACTGCTTGCTACTGATATGGAAGAGAGGTATGATCCAGGATTCAGGATTTATACATTTTAAGAAAAAAAAAATGGGTAACTGATCACTGTTGTAGTTACCAATAGTCTTTACATGAACACTCTCCTTTACTAAAATGGTGGAAACGGTTTCTATCCCTTATTATTATATCACAATCATAAACCTTGGAGATCAGTTTACTTGCTTGGTGACAATCTTTACAAACCCTCAGATTCTTGGTGACACGTAGGGTCTCCCCTCGTTTAGTCTTCAACAAACCATAAGCAATTGCAAGTTTTTCACTGTGGTAGAACAGAGGATCCTCCCTTTCCTCCTCAACTAGATCATGCAGCATACCATCTGTATCAGGAACATAACCAACAACCCTGATTGCTTCCAACATCTCACAAACCTTAGCATATAAAGCCTCAGCCAGAGGATGATCTCTTCCCCCTGCAACAAACTCATTCACCACTCCCTCCATTTCAATCATGGAAAATCCCGGTTCCTTCTTTACTCCCCTTTCATTCATCAGTTTCCTCACACCAGCAACTTGTTCCCATTTTCCACAACTAGCATAGATATTACCTAGTATCACATAACGCCCACTATTTCCAGGATCTAGTTCAATCAGTCTCTTGCCTATCTCCTCCCCCAACTCCACATTCCCATGAATTCTACATGCTCCAAGAAGGGCACCCAACACAGCAGCATCAGGACTCATAGGCATATCATCTATGACCTTCTTTGCCTCCTCTAACCTTCCAGCTCTAGCAAGCAAATCAACCATGCAACCGTAATGCTCCTTGGTGGGTTCAATGCCATGAACATCAATCATGTAACGAAAGTAATAAAACCCTTCCTCAATCAAACCCGAATGAGCACAAGCAGTAAGAACGTTCACAAAAGTGATATCATCAGGCACAACCGTTCCTTCTTCCTCCATCTCCCTAAAAGTCCTAATAGCATCCTCTCCTTTGCCATGCATTGCAAACCCCCCAATCATGCAATTCCAAGAAGAAACTCCTTTCACTTCCAACCCACAAAACACTCGAAACGCCTCGTCCAAACAACCACACTTGCAATACATGTCAACAATGGCTGTGCCAAGCTTTGAATCCAACAGAATCCCATTCCTCTCAACACATCCATGTATCCATTTCCCTTGCTCCAAGGCCCCCACTCCCGTGCAAGCAGAGAGCATAGTAGCAGCCACAAACCTATCCACCTCCACCTCCTCCACCCTCATCCTCCGGAACAAATCAAACGCCTCACGAAACCGGTTGTTCTTGACAAAACCCGCAATCATGGCGTTCCAAGAAACACCGTTCTTGGAAGGCATGCTTTCAAAAACACTAAAAGCCTGGTCCACGAGTCCCCAGTGAGAGTACCCAGAAACAAGGCTTGTCCAAGACACGACATTTGGATTAGGCATGGTGTAAAACACCCTCCTAGCATCATCCAAGGACCCAAAAGCGAAATACACGTGGATCAAGTTGTTGAGAGCGAAGGTATCTGCTCCAAACCCGAATTTAAGAACGTGTGCATGGAGCTGCTTAACTTGTTGCTGGAATTTGCAGGTTCTTATGAGAGAGGGGAAGGTGAAAGAGTTGGGTGTGATGGAACGTTGGAGCATGTAGGAGTAGAAGAGGAGGGAGAGGGAAGGGGTGTGGGAAATGGAGAAGGCTTTGAAGAGAGTGTTGTAGAGGAAGGTGTCGGGGTTGGGAAGAGTGGTGAAGAGTTTGAGAGCGTAGTTGATGTCGCCGTGGTTGGAGAGGGAGCAGAAGCTGAGGATGCCAGACATGGCATGGTTGTTGGTAGAGAGTCCCAAACGGAGGAGGAGGGAATGGTGCTGCTTCGCTTCCGCCATGCTTGAACATGGCCATGGTGGACCAACCGAACAACTACTCATTCACCTCACAACACAGCACACCTTATCTCTTCTTCTTTTAATTTTTATAATATATATATATATATATATATATATATATATATTTAAGTGGTAATACCTATTGGTATATAAATTAGTTTAGTATAACGAATCTATGAAATTAACAATGTTAGAATTTTTTAGACTTGATAACAAATACATATTCTTAATACTAATGGCACTTATCTTTTCTGAAATATTTTTGAAAATGATATTGTGAATTAAAAAGAAAGTATCTAAGATATTTACATAACAGTTTCAACTTATAAATAATTATCAACCACAATTCTAACATAAACCTTATTTGGGAAAAGATATAGAAAGGAAGAAAATTTAAGGTATTGGAAAAAAACTTAATATTTTGTTGGACGAATCCTTTTCTTAGTATTATCAACTAATAGCCAAAGCTTTTTTGTACGAGACATTTTGATTTGTTTGAAGTCATTTTTCACTTTAAATATCACCTGAAAGAATTGTGAATTCTTATAAATTCCATCACATACTAGTATTTTTCTTGTCAATATTGATACATAGCCTTCCTTAATTAACATTTATTAGTAAGAAAACAATCTTACAATGTCACAAATCTTTGGTGGGAATAACATGATATTTTTAGCATATAGAAACATCTCTTATATATACAATTATATTTGGCAAGCTATTTTAAAATTCTATTTGTTATGACATAAACTTTATTACAAATCAATTTATAAATAATATTTGGACCTCTCATCTACCTCCTTATTTTGAAGTGATTATTAATATAATTTAATCAAATCATACAATGATAAGTTCTGAGTTATCAAATATGATAAAAGTAATTAAATATATTTTAAATTTTATAAATTAAATAATGTACGTCGATCATATTTAGTCTTTGAGATATTATCGGTAAATTCCTTTAAAGTTATATAAATATTTACAATAAATCAATATATCTATAAAATATTAATCTGTAATTATTATCAAACTTTTATATATATATATATATATATATATATATATATATATATATATATTTCGCACACATAAAAATTATCTTCTTAATCTTATTAATATATTGTAGTTTATTTTGTTTTTATTTTTTTAATTTACATATTTTTATATGTTATTTAATTTTTATAATAACATTCATTTTTATTAATTATTATTTTATATTCATAATTAGTCTTTTCAAACTCTATGTGAAAAATATTTAGTACTATTGAAGTTTGTAGATTTTTAAATGTTATGGATTGATTGCTAACTAAAAATTGTCTAATGATTCAAAATTGTTTGTTTTTTATTAATGTAGTTGTTTTTTTAACATATTAAACTATCATATCATTTGTCTTGCATGAGGTTTTAACTTTTAAGAGAGTCTACTTTTAAGTAATTTTTTCACTTATTTAGGTATGATTTAATATGAACTTGTATTTAAATGAATAATATAAAGTTGTCTATTAGTTAAAGGAGAGTTCATTATAAGAGAAACTTTAAATTGTAATATTAATTTTATAATAAATTTGTGTAATGAACATATCTTGAAATTCCATATTAATATTAGGTATCTTTTTCGCCAATAAACCTTCTAATTATTTTGTATTGGATTACTCTAATTATCATTTTCTTCATTTGTCTAATAAAAGTTGTGAACAAGGTTTTTTTAGATACTTTTATTATACATTACTCATTTATTAAAAACCTCCTCTTCTTATCCTTACATTTGTCACACAACTTCATCATTTTCATTTACTTAACTTTTATTAACCTTTATTATTCTTTATTATTTTTCAAAAGCATATAGAAAACCATAAATTACTTTATTTCTTTTAGTTCTGAATGAAGTGTTTTAATTGATATTTAATAAAAATACCTTTTCAAAAAATAGTTTTCTTTAGCATGGATACTTTTTTTCTCTCTTGTCTATTTCAATTTAACTTTTCTTATATTTAGTTTTATATTGAAGTTAATATTTTAAATTCATTAAAAATATATATACCGATAAAATATTAATTTATTATAAATTCATTAAAAATATATTAGAATTATAAGTGGGAATACATTGAGAATACGTTACTCACTTGAAATGATAAAATATTTGTATATCTAAACAAATGAGATTGACCCTGAAACTAATTATTGTTACAATCAGTCCAATATATAGGAACAACTTAAATTTGTATAATAACTTAATTTAAAAACCTTAACAACTTAGATTTCAGTATTAATCTAGCTTAACAATTTATAAAGTGCTTCATCATCAGAGTTGGACAACATTCTTAAAAAGGATTTAACTTAATCAAACTTAAATTTCCTCAAAATCAATCTTAATTTATTTTTGAGTTTCCAGCAAGAATAAATATTGAAATTATTTTACTATATAATTATAACAATTAAATTATGTTTATATTTATTTTATTATAATTTTACTCTTCGTTTTTAGATAAAAGTTTGTATTGAAATAATATATATATATATATATATATATATATATATATATATATATATATATATATATATATATATATATATATTTTATAAAACATTTTTATTATAAAAGAATAAAATAATCTTTCTTTATCGATAAACTTTATAATTAAAAAAATTCTCCTTTTACAAAAGTTTAAGCGAAATAATATTACTCTCTATCGCATCTTTTAATTTTATTTGATTAATTACCAATTTTAAGGTAAATACAACATTAATTTTTATTATTTATATCTTTTAATTAATTTTTAATATATATACATATATTATGATGTATTAAATCAAAAAATAAAATAGAAAATTTTATAAATATTTATTCAAGTCAAGAAAAAGTATTATTTCCTAATTAAAAAACTTAAATAAGACTTAAGAAAAAAAAGGAGAACTAATTATTTTGTAAGATCTTAATTCATTTTATACTCTTTCTATTATTTTATAATGTTAGTTTTAAGATTTTTCAGCCAAACTAAGGAAAATATTTAATTATTTTTAATGCAAGTGAGTTACCTGTTATATCACTTTAGCTTTTCTTTTTTCAATCTGCATTTGTGTCACTGTATTTTTTTTTTCTTGACTTTTATCATAATTAATTTTTGTCTCCGTATTAATTAAACTAAAAATACAATGAAAAAAAATTGTCATTTTAACTCTAAAATATTACATAAAAGAAACACAGCATTTTTTAAAATCAACAATTAAAAAACAACAAATATAGTATTCAATAATAGGTGTTACATCCATTCCCACACATACATATATGCACACATGGAATATATATATATATATATATATATATATATATATATATATATATATATATATATATATATATATTGTAACTGTGTAATTGTATGTAAATATGTAGAAATAAAAGAACTATGAAAACAAATAAAATTTTAGTTTAAAAAGGTATATTTAAAATATTAATTTGTATGAAGGGTAACGACCAACCACAAATATTCGTGGCCATCGAGGTGAGACGCGAGCGAGAAAGGTGAATTGAATGGAGTCGTTGCAGCTGATGGCTCTCCATTCCCCCATTGGCCACTCCCTTTCCAAACGCACCGTTTGCCTTCCACCCGCTCACTTGCTCTCCGTGGTGTTCCGGCGCCGGCGAGGGAGCGACGGCGGGGCGCGGTGGTGGGGTCCGAGGGCTTGCGCGGTGGAGGTATCGGAGGGAGGGAAGATGGTGATGGAGCTGGTGGGAGCGTTCAACGAGTTGACGGAGAGAATGAACGTGTTATCGACGAGCTCCTCTCGTCTTCTGTTCAAGTGCCTCAAACTCTCCATCCCCATCCTCCAAGCTTCCCCTCTCTCTCCCGATGGCCGCTCCCCTCTCTCCAAGGCATTGTCCGTCGCCATGCTCCTCGCCGATCTCCAAGTTAGTTAACTCTCCTCCTTACCCACCACCGCCATTTTTACACTGTCTCTGTTTTCGTTCAAAATCTTACTACTTTATGGTATTTTAGCTTACACAGTACATGTTTATTTTTATATGATTAAGATCTTAATAAGTAATTTTTCTAGTATGTTATATATTTAATATATAATTGTTGACATTTTCTTCTAAAATATAATACTGAAATTCAGCTTAGATTAAAAAAAATTTAATCTTGGACTACTGAAATCTGATTCTAATCAAGAACTTTATCTGGGGGCTCGTAATTTAAGAATATTCACTAACTTTTACAGACTTCAACTTGAGTTTTTATTTTTTATTTTTTCTCCACTAACGCATGGATTTTCATTTTACTTAAAAACTTATTTTTTTAATGGTTAAGCAACCTTGGTTGTAATTGTTTATATAAACAAGTTTTTTTTATGAACTGTATGGGAATTCGTTGGCTCAAATGGTATTCTCCAATTGCTTATTTTTAAGAACCAACGTAAGCAATTACGTTCGAGTTGGTCTTATAATTTCGTCCTTCCTTTTTGATTGTCTTGTATGGGACATATTATTGTTATTGTTATTATTATTTTCGTTACTGTTTATGGTTTCTTTATAGTAATTGTGAATGCAGATGGATGCTGAAGTTATCTCCGCCGGGATATTGAGAGAGGTGTTGGAAGCAGGCCAGCTGAGCATACACGAAATCCGGAATCAGATTGGTTTGGCCACTGCTCATTTGCTTCACGAGAGTTTGCGTGTGAACGATATTCCATCCAGAGTAGATGTTGTGGATGATGAAACTGCTGCTGCATTGAGAAAGTTCTGCCTCACTTACTATGACATCAGGGCTTTGATCCTGGACCTGGCTTTGAAGCTTGACACGATGAGACACCTTGATTATCTGCCCAGATATCAGCAGCAGATAATTTCCTTGCAGGTTATGAAGATACATGCCCCTCTTGCTCATGCTGTGGGAACTACCTACTTGTCACTGGAACTGGAAGATCTCTCGTTCCAGTACCTTTTTCCTTATTCATATCTTTATGTGGATGCGTGGCTGCGAAGTCATGAGACTGGGGGTGTATCTCTTATTGACATCTACAAGGAGGAACTTCTCCAGACTCTGAAGGCTGATTCCTTGCTCTCAGAACTTGTGGATGATGTATCGGTGAAAGGTCGATATAAGAGTCGTTATAGCACTATGAAGAAGCTGTTGAAGGATGGTAGGAAGCCAGAAGAAGTGAATGATGTGCTTGGGATGCGAGTGATATTGAAGCCTAAGGCCGGAGAGAATGCATCAGAGGTTGGAGAGAGAGCATGCTATAGGTCACATCAGATAATCCAATCTATGTGGAAGGAAATTCCTCATCGGACAAAGGACTATATTGCCAGGCCAAAAGCAAATGGGTATAAAAGTTTGCACATGGCAGTTGATGTGAGTGAAAATGGTAAGATCAGACCGTTGATGGAAATACAGATAAGAACAACTGAAATGGACAGGTTAGCAGTTGGTGGAACAGCAGCCCATTCGTTATATAAGGCTGGCCTTACTGATCCTGAGGAGGTTAGTGTCTTCTTTCCCAGAAATGAAAATCTCTAAAAACAAAAGCTATGAATTCTATACATATCTAAAAAAAAAAATGCACATGAAGATCGGCATTTATGTTTTAGTTGTTGATTCTCAGGCGAAGCGTCTGAAGACCATCATGCTGGCTGCGGCTGAATTGGCTGCTCTGCGCCTTAAAGATTTTCCAGGTACAAATCATAAAGAGATTGAGATTGATCAGAGGGATAGAGTTTTTCGGCTTCTTGACAAGAATGGAGATGGTAAAATTAGCATTGAGGAGCTTACAGAAGTGATGGAAGAGCTTGGTGCTCCAGGAGAAGATGCCCGAGAAATGATGCAGCTCCTTGACTCAAACAATGATGGCTCCCTCAGCTGTGACGAATTTCATATGTTCCAAGAACAGGTGATTTGATATCCTTTTCATATTTTGGTCTCTTAATGAACCAAGCATCAGATTCCAAAGCTTACTTTCACTACATGTTCATGGTTAGGTCAGAACAATTGGATATATATCAATCGGTGCCTGATTTGTCTTCTAGATTTCATAATTGGTCCAAGCTAACTATTATTTTGGCCTGAATTCTCGATTGCTGTGGCTACATGTTATAGGTTGAGTTGGTGCGTAATCTAGAAGCCCGAGATGATCAGTACAAGAAAATATTGGATGAGAAGCTTAGTATGCCAGATGAGAGTGGTTTGATTCAGGTTTACAATAAGGAGTTTGGCAACAGGCTTGTGAGCTAGTTCTGCTGCATCTATTTGAAACAAATGACCCAACAAAAACACAATTTGCTCCACTCATGATATGATCATTAAGCAGTCTCCCAATTGTGTTTTCCATGTAAATTAATTGTAATTAATGGCATAGTGAAATTCCAGTGGTTAGGAAATTGTGGCAAAATCATGAATTTCCGTAGAATAGAGGAGAATCTATATATACGGCCAGATTATTAGGATTAATGAACTGTTGGGTAATTATGTAAATGTTTCTAAACATGTTTACTGTTATTGATATTTTCACTAGTTAAGTACATCAATTCCTTATAGCTAAGGCTCCATTTCCTATTATTCTGAGTTATTTCATCTAACCTCCTAGTTTTGTTTGAGAATTTGACTCGTCTGAAATAAGGAGTGAAGAGAGAAGAAAAAAAGAATGTTCAATATTAATTTAAATAAAAAATGTTATAAACTTGATCAATTAACAATTTCTTTTTCTTTTTCACTTCACATGTTTCTTGTAACAACTATAGTGAGAAAACCTTTATTTTATAATCTGTTTTTGTTAGTACGCCTTTGGGAGCAGGAATTTTTTAGTAGTCAAAATACAACCATACTCATTTTTCAATCGCATTAAACTGTCTTGATGGACTCTATAACTATTCCATTACCAAATCCCATCAATCTCATTAAGGGTTGAGTTTGTAATTCAAACCCAAAATATCTCCCTATATTCAAGTAAAGTATTCAATAGCCAGAGTCTTAGAAATTCATCGTCAAGATTAATATTCAATTGTGATAGCTGATTTAAAAGCCTTTGAAAGTCATTTACAGAAATGGAAGAACCCTCGTAGTATCTAAAATTCAACAAGTAATTCAACAAATACAACTTATTATTGTTAAGCTTAAAAGTATACAAAAACTCAACCTTCTCCCACAAATATCTAACATGTGTCTTTATTGGCATTATCATCAAAATATTTTCAAATAAAACCACACACTTGTATCATTTTTCATTATATCACAAATAACAAGTCTTTCATCTTGTTCTTGAACAAATGATAATGTATTGCTTTCATCATTCGAGCAAATATTTATAGACTTAAAACAATGAATCCTGATACCACTTTGATAGAAAAAACTACAACTCAACAATCAAAAATACTAAAATATGCAATAAAAATAGTTTTCCCAAGACGTGAGGATTTGATAGAGAAAACTACAACTCAACAATCAAAAATACTAAAATATGCAATAAAAATAGTTTTCCCAAGACATGAGGATCAACAAGAGAAAATGACAACAACAATCACTAAAAGACACCAATATTTTTAATGTGAATTGTGAGAACTAAAAGCTCAACACAAGCTAGTTTATCAACCTCCAATAAAATCAAATATGAATATAAGCCATATCAAATGCACAAACAATTACTTATAAACCGTCAATGCATCAAAGCAAATAAAACTTTCAAATTTTAAGAAAGAAATAGAAACCTAAAATATACCATCTTATAGAAAATTATCTCTCCAACCACAAACTTTTAATTCATGATCCCAATGGTTAAAATGAAGGACAATATGTCATGAAATTTTTGTCCAATTTTTTAGCCAAATCAAATAGTGAATGAGGTGGGAACCGTTATATCACTAGTGAATGAGGTGAGAACCCTAGTATTATAATGTTTTATCAAACAATAACCAAATCATTTTCCACCTCAATTTCTGAATCATCAATAATGAATCCATTGAGATACATTAACTTTACATGATCCAAATTAGAGTTACTAATCCATACAAGATCTAAATATTCTTTAAACATTCATCCTTAGGAATTTTGGATTTTAGCATACTATATAGAACTAACATTCAAAAATAATAACAACTCCAACATTTGTAATGTTAAGTTCTTAAGATCCAAACAAACGTTCAAGAACTAAAGTGCAAATGAAGTTCTTAAACACAATTGTGTTTCACTACTTAAAATAAAGAATGATATTAAGTTTCGTAACACATACGATTGATCATTCAAGAATTATCCAATAAATAATTCTAAGACTAGAGGATCTTATCAAGATAAACCTCACCATCAATGTCAATTTACAAGTAACAAACATAATACATGCACAACTGTAGGAATAAAAACTAGTTTGTTTGGACAGAGCCTAAAAGCCATGGATTATTGTCGCAAACAAAATTTGCATCAACGGACAATGTTTTTAGGATCATCAAGAATGGATTGCAAATGCAAATTCGGAACTTTTAGGATTATAACAGTGAACATCAATCTCAAATTTCAAATATAAATAATAAATCCATTTAAATGCATTTGCAATATTAAGTTGGTCCAAATGAAATATTATAGAGTCACTACAAGATGATTATTCAATAACTAAATTGCAAATACATTTTTCAAATTTTTGAATTTGATGCTCGAGTCATCACAGTTCATAGGATCCAGAATCAATATTACTCATTCAATATCGAACGTTCAAGAATATCCAGAATCAATGTTGCAAATAAAGGCACAAGCACACTAAATCTCCCTTCATATAAAAGAGCGTTATTGTAACCCACAAGCCAACCACAACAAACTAGAATAACATTTAAAATTCGGAGTTGCAGTTATTGGTGTGAAGATTCTTGTAAAAAGATGGCTTTGTCCTATGCCAATCATAACATCCTCCTCTCCTATACAAGAACAACCAGACTGGAATGAAAAATGAAATTATACCATACAGAGCAGATAGCAACAACTATCTCATCTGGGAAAAGCCATCTTTTTCTCAACAATGTCTTTGTCATTTGATCCAATAGCGCTTCGTTAGATGGGAACATATTTGATAAATATTGATAACTCTCAGATAGAGTATTAGAAGGGAAAAATCCTTTAGATGATGAACTATTGATTCTAAGCCATCTCTGGCAATGAATCAACAATTCAAAATGCTTTTCTTGCGTATT
>Ga0209700_103872_pt1 | contig 27985 bp, 27 predicted proteins | sample SiratroredBW_FD_187528 | JGI IMG/M metagenome (GOLD analysis project Ga0209700, IMG submission 187528) | Root nodule microbial communities of legume samples collected from California, USA - Siratro red BW (SPAdes) (version 2) | ecosystem: Host-associated > Plants > Roots > Nodule | place: USA... | reverse complement strand
CCCTTCCATGGAAAACCATCTTTTATAGCAGCAAGGTTAAATTTGTAATTTCCTCATGTCTATTATTGGAATTTTGAAAATTATGGAGGTGCAGGAAGATGATATGGAGGTGCAGGAAGAAGCAGTCTCAGCCCACACACTGTGGGAACTTAGGCCCAACTTAACAGTGTACCAGTCAGGTCCAGATACAACATTTCCAAATTTCATGGTGATTTTGTATTTTGCATTCTGCAACCTAATCACAACAATTCAGGAACACAAAACAAAGCACTGAACCAACTTCCCCATCATCATCATCATTATTATTGTGGTTTCAATTTCAGGAATTTGTTCATTCTGGTTTCAATTTGCTAATAAAAGTGTTCAGAATCCTCCATCTCTCTCGGAGAGAACAAGCAATGCAGACGTCGTCGAAGACCATATCTGCGGCTCTGCAACTGGTGGACGCCAAGAAAGAAAATTTGAAGAAAGCCTACGACGATCTCCAAATCCATTCCTCTCTCCTCTCTTCCTCCTTCTTCCCTCCCTCATGGTCCCACATCGACGCCCACTTCACCTCCCTCCACAACTCCCTCTCCCAACGCTTTCACCTTCTCCACTCCCTCGAATCCCAACACCAACACACTCACCCACCACCCTCTCCCTCCAAAGACCCCATCTTTCCACCCTCCCCTTCTGACCCATCACCGCAAAACGACGCCGCATTGCCCAAAATCCACGCGGAACGCATCATTTCCCTCTGCAACTGCATGGACGGAAAAGGGCTGCGGGACTACGTTGGGGACCATTTCAAAGACAAGGTTGCGTTTGAGGTTGACCTTCAGAGTGCCCTCAAGCGTGCTTCCGATCCCGGGTCGCTGGTTCTCGATGCATTGGACGGTGTCGTGGGTGCCAATGCGGTGAAAGATGAAAAGGAATTGCGCAAAAGGAGGAGGACTTGCGGGTTTTTGTTTCAGCAGCTGAGGGCTGCGTCCATTTCTGTGAGTTTTAAGGTGAGTAAAAGAGCAAAGAAGTTGTGTATGGAGTGGAAGGGGAGCCTGGGAAATGAAGGCGGTGATGGTGTTGGCGCCACGACTTTCTTGCAGTTTGCGGCGGCTTTTGGGTTGTTCTCTGAATTGACAAAGAATGAGATTATCAACGTTTCTGCCATGGCTGCTGTCAATGAAGATCTTCCTGAGCTGTACCGAAGTGTTGGTTTGACAGACAAAGTTCCAGGTTGGAGCCCTTTCGTTTGAATTTGACTTTTTGGTTTAGTATGGCATGTTAGGAGATGATGGTGTTAGGTAACCGTGTTTGTGATTTGTTGTTGTAGGCTTGTAGCTTGTTAGTTAACTGTTGTTGTGACTCTAGTGTTTAGCGTTAATGGTGTTTTTAGTTCCTGTAATTTTGAAATTTGCAAATGTTAATCCCTTACACTGTGAATCAGCAAGTCTTTGTCCTCAGAAGTTTTAACTTTTAGGGGCTAAAAAGTTGAGTATTTCAAAATTACTAGGTGGAAACTTATCATTTTGAATGTTGGGGATTACTGACGAGGTTGACACAAACAGTTGTTTGGACCTTTTAAACATATGAAAGGGTTTCAATGGTTAACTATGCCAATAGTGCAACACCTGTCGGTGTAGGAGCTGGCCCTTAACTGATAATGTACTTCCTTATGGAATCAGTCCTATGGTTTCTGGCTGTGATTATACCTCTGGGACTAATTCTTGATCTAGAATAAGTTGGGAACTAAACCTAAAGATAATCCATTTTCAGCGACCGAAAACTCCAGGAACCACTAGTCTTTATGTTATGTAGTCTTGGAGTTGGAGTTTTTTAAGATAGTGTAATGTTGCAAGTTGAAATGGTGTTGCTGCCGTTATTTGATTTTTTTTGGTGTTTAATTTGTGAGGGAAATTTTGTTTTGGGTGTTTTGCAGGTCTTGTTCAGAAACTTATTGACAGGTGCAGACATACTCTAGCTGTGAAGTATGTTTTTGAGTTCAATCTTGCGGATAAGATTCCACCAGTTCCCATTTTGAAAGCTCACGTGAATGAATCTCAGAAACTTGCTAAAAGACTTTCTGAGGAAGGGAAGTCACTTGTAAGTATTCTCCCCATGATTCTTTACCCGGGGTGTATGATGTCACTGCCTGTATTTATTTGAGTGTTTTTGCAGAATGAAATCACAGCCAGAGAAGTCCATGCGCTGAAATCCGCAATTAAGGTTATTGAAAGTCATAATCTTCAATCAGAATATCCACCAGAAAGCCTTCAACAGCGTATAGAGCAATTGACGAAACATAAGGCAAATTCAAAATATACTGCGTCGGCTTTTTCTGCAAAGCCTCCTTCTCATCAGCAGCAACAAAGTGGGATCAAGCGTCCTCGAATTTCTGCCCCAGTTGGTTCTGCAGCTGTCCTGAATAGTGTCGGTGGTGCCAGTTCAACCCCTCACCACTACAAACAACCTCATTTCCAGTCATCAGGTTTGTTGCTGGAGCAACAACCTTTGTTCCATTCACCAGGTTTGTTGTTGGAACAACAACCTCATTTCCAGTCATCAGGCTTGCTGCCTGAACAGCAACCTCATTTCCAGTCACAAGGTTTGTTACCGGAACATCGAAATCCGTACATGAACTTGCCAACCATGCCATATGGCATGAAGGCTCCATCCCCAACCATCTTGCCTTATACAGGCACCTCAACTGGGCCTTATGGTCTTGATGGTGTCCCAATGGGTCCCAGTGGCAACCTTGGTCAAGGTGGTTCTCTTCCAAATTCATCAGAGCCACTTGTGCCGTCTGGTTATCATGATAGTGTCTCTGCTTATGGTGGTTATGGTCTGCAACATTATTATCAAACATCTTATCCTAAGTAGACCAAGAAATTGCTTTTTCTTTTGAATGCTGAACTCCTGGGTAGGTAGCTTTGGTCTTAGTTTCTCCATGACTTTGCACTCCTGGTCTTTTAATGATGAAAACATAGCTTGCTTTGTTGATCTCCATGATTATAGGAAAGGAACTAATTCTGCATCGAAGGGTTGCTAGGGAATGATTGGTTTCACAAATCATGATTACTTGAATAATTTTACTTCTAAAAGCTTCCTTTTTGGTTAATCGTGGTCTTCTCTAAACTTCACTGTTGTTGCACTTCATCGCTGCCTAGGCTTATTGTCTTTTCCAGGCATTAAGGCCTAAGATCGGGTTTCAAAGGTAAAACCCGAGCAAATCGAAACTTTCAATATTTTTGTTAGGTTTAGTGTTGCTTGTGATTAGTTATTATTTCACGAGTCTGCGCTACAGTTGTTTCGAGAGCGTTTCATATTTTTCCACGTCCTACTGCATAATTTCATACTAGTAAATGATAAAAAAATCTAAATGCAGTTATGGGTTTATCTTATCAAAATTTATTAGTGGAATGAGAACTATTTTAGCATTATTCATACCAGATAACCCTATCTAGATTTTAACTTTTGTTTGGTTGCATCACACTGTACAAAGAAATTCAATTTTCTCTTTCATGGGTTTGAAGATTTTAATCCAAAGACATAGGGTATTCCATCCGTTCCTGAAGCCTTAAAATATTTGCTACAGGAATGGTATGCATTTACTCATCCATGAGACCACGCATCATCCACATGGATTGAAAAATACAAGATATTTGTTTTGTTATTTTGTCAATACCCTGTATGAACTGTCTGTTGTGCTCGTGTGAAAAAAATTATTTTCGGTATAGTTTCTCATCCATGGTTTCTTTGTCTTCCTTTGTGTTTTGGCCAATGAGTTTTCTGTATGAAATAAAAAAAAATAAAAATTGTTGGCTTTATTTGCTTCTTTTAAACATAGTTTTTGTGCCAAAATTAGCAAAGAAACTATGTTTTGATATCATTGATTTTGAAAATTCTTCTGTATTTTGAACTGATTCATATCTCTTGATCGTGAAGGGTGCTTATTATGGATTATGGCTCCCTCTGTACTATAATAATCATGTGTATGAATCATATCTCATTGTCCATTTGACATTTGTTTTGTTGACACTTACATCCAATGGATAATATTTTTATTGTGTCTAATAGAACCAATTCTAGTTGAGTATATTGCATCTTCAGTAGATGTAGATGAATTGATGTTAAATGTCATCATGGTAGTGGTATTCTGTTGAATCATGGCCTGTATACTTTGGTCTAAAGTAGCTGAGGTCTCTATTTTTAGAAAGCAGCCCAAATTACAATATGTTTGGGTTCCCATCTCCTTGGGCTGGTCCAGGTTATGTGACACTGAAAATGTAGGAAAATAAACTTTTGGGCTGTCTGAAGTCTAAGACTTGTATTTTTTTAATCATGCAGTGGGGGAAAAGTTCAGTGTAGTCAATAATATAAAATAAAGAAAAATGCCTACGGACATTGCCTCACACTGTCACACTGCCCATGTCAATCACATGGCTTAAGTTTGAATGCCATGTCTTCCGATGGTGGGTTATTTGTGAGTCCATTGCATGGCCTGTGGACCTACTAGGTGTATGTGTATGCATATCCTACTAGGTGTAGGTTCTCTTGGCAATTTTATTGCACCATTTGGTTTTATGATTTGTGCCTCTGCATAGTAGTTTGGTCTTTTTTAGTTTCATCTGTAACTAGGGGAAGTTATTAGCCGAAATGAATGGATTAGCTTGAATGTTACCTATGAATAGTTAACACTAAAAGAAGGGCAAGTGTGCGAGAGGGATCTGATACTGTTGTACCTTTGAAGTGATCTATTACCTATGATAAGATGTGTCTGTACAGATTATTCATCTCACCTTCTGAGACCATTGCTGATCTTTTTGTATTGATGGTTTGATAATGTAACATGTAAGAGACCTCGTTTTCTATATGTTTACTGCAATGATGGTTGAGACGTATTCTCAGTGTGTTCCATGGAAATGGGCCGTAGATGACTTGCCATCTCTCTTCTTTTTGGTAGTGAGAATTTCATTCAGAAGAAAATGGACCTTGCATCCCTCACCAATTCATGACTAATGTTTTTCATTTGGCAAAGAACAATGAATAATATTATATATGCGAACTGTGTTGTACCAGATTTACATCAGTACGAAATACACTAGCCGGAGTCCATATTTTATCTTAAGGGATTAAGTCATATATTAAGGGTATTTTATTTGTTTTCATTTGGCATTTTTTTTATAATGAACTGCCATCCCAAAGCTATCAATAAAGTAAAGGAATTCGATTTATAAGAAGCAATTCAGATGGTCAGTTTATATCTTGTGGCATTTATAATTATAAGGATTCAAATGAGATATTTTTTTTATGCAAAACCTTTAACAGACAGTGAGAAATAAGCATAAAAACGTAAAAATTAGTTTGGAATGTCATTGGCGAAAATCTTAAGAATGACATTTTTTTTTTCTTAATTCAACAAGTATTAAAATATTCACATATGTTTTTTTACATAAAATCAGAATATACCAGACAAACTCTCTGATAAGATCTCTCTTCCCATACTACATTACATTTATTTTGCGACGGTTTTAAAATTTCATGCATTAAATAAATTGGAGAAAGTAAATGCATGGTGAATAAGTAATTCATCTTTCAATTATATCAGGAAAAGTTTACCAAATAAGAATAAGTGTCATGAGAGATGGAGAAGACAGGGAATTTTGGATGTGACAAAGACGTGCTTTAGCATTTAATATAGACAAATTTATTTGAGAGGAAAAAGATTACTCAACAAAAAGATGGTAAAGATTTAGAAAAGCAGTGAGAACTTTGCTTTAACTGCATCACAAGCCGTTAAATGCTTAGATTTGTTGTTGTTGCTGCTTTCCTTTCTCTTCACCTAATCATAGGCCAAGTACACCCTTCCCTTTCTTCTCTGTCTTCAAACTGCTAAAAGTAAAAAACCACACCAAATTGGGAAATGAAAACAAACTCTAATGAAATGTTTCTTTCTCTTGTGCTTTTCTAGACCATGTTCATTAATAATACCCTATACATTATAGTAGTAAACCAAAATTTGTGCCTCAACTCCTTTTTAACCCCTTTGAACAAAATGGTGTGAGATTAGTAAAGAAAGAAGATATTTAATAGTGTGAGGCCAACATGTTAACTTACTCTTTCCAAGATCTTTACAGCATATCCATGAAAAATTGACAACATTCTCATTTATTATTGTGACTGAAAAATACCCAAATGGAATTTTATTTAAGTGGTCAGGTCAACAATTACCACATTTAGATGCCTAAACAATGTAGTCAGTGAGTGTCCAAAACCTCTACCACCACTTGATTCTGTGAACTAATTGGTTTCCTTTTTTTTGCTACTTCACTCACTGCACAAACATGACAGTTTCCCTGTTGGGATTGCCGACACTGCATTCCTTGAATTGAATCATGTGATCAGAGTTCATGTAACATAGACAAAAACTACACACTGAGGTCATTGCTTGAGACTGACTCTCCCATTCATGAGGTTAAATTATTTGAATCTAACCCTTTTGGTGAACTAATTCTGGTTTGGCTTTGGCTTTCAACTTGTGCAAAAGGGCTTCACAGTTTTGCACCAATCACTCACTCACACTGATTATCTGTGGTGAAGAGTAACATAGAGTTGGTTGGTACTTGGCACACCACAAACACAACATCAAAAAAATTAAATAAACAATATTTCTCTTAACGAATAGTAAAATAATCATTTTGTTACAAAATCTTTGTCCAATTGTGTATCATTCATTGACATAATCATCTACCTATCAGCTTTAAAAAGTCTAAAAGCTAAATCCACACAACCCTTCTTTCTTTTTCTCTCTCCATCCCATCCTTTAGTTTCGTCCCTTTAATGTATTCTTTTAAAACAGTGAATAAATAAAATTCACGGTGAATTTTTACCTGTTATTTAAATTTGTTAAACTCTAAATTAATTTATTCTATAAAACTTTGGTTATACTTTTACACTATCAATACGTACCTATTAAATCCAAACAATTTAATACGAGTACTTATGTATTAAGTTGATTCGATTTACTTCACAATTCCAATTAAATTATAAGTACATTGAATGCTTTTTTTTTTTTAATTTAATTCATTTCACTCTCTCTAATCTTAATCAAACCAATTATTTTAAACTATAATTTATTTTTATCATAATAACCAATTTAATTTTAGTATAAATTATTTAATTTATACTAAGAAAAAAAATTTGAAAACCTCAAAACTAAACCAATCCAATTAAGCATTAAATATGTTAAATTTACTGTAAACCCAAATTAATCTAATCCAGAAACTCTTACAATTCAACCTCAATTATTACTTGCATGATGATTGTGTTTTTTTTATGATGGTGTGAGTTTAGTTACAGAGAAGTAACAAAAAAAAAAAAAAAAAAAAAAAAAAAAAAGGTGAGAAAGAAGGGTTTAAAATGACAGAGAAGAAAGAGTCACAGACATGTGAGTGAGTTTGTTTGTGAGAGAAAGCGAGATCCAATATTGCAAGTCAACTCAGTCCTGCACTTCCACCATTTCTGACACAACACAACCTTCAAACACAGACACACAAAACACAAAACACAAACACAACAAAAATTGCATCTTGAAATGACCCTTTTGCCCTTCGCTCACTCCCTACTTCTGCTCTGACTCTCATCAACGCCACCACCCACAATGGACGCCTCCGCCGCCACCAACTCTGCCGAGCCCGGCCCGAGTTCGGAGCTACGGCTCAACGGGGCATCCGAGGATCCAAATCGAAGTGGGTCGGGTCAGAATTCGACGGCCAGGTACAAGCTGATTGCACCGGCGAAGCTTCCGATCTCGAGGTTGCCGCGCATCACGATTCCGCCGGGACTGAGTCCGACGTCGTTTCTGGAATCGCCGGTTCTTCTTTCCAACATGAAGGTGAGTGAGTGAGTGAGTGTGTGCTCTTTTGCTTCTTCTTCTTCCTCTTCTGCTTTGGGGACTCCAATTGAAGTGTTTGGTTTGGTGAAGAATGGGAATAAGTGGGTTGGTGTTTATGAGATAGAATTTTCATTTTTTTCAGAGGGTTTTGTGTTTTCTGAGAGGAAATGGAACAGAAGGAGGAAAGGTAAATGCTTGAGTGAATTCAGTGGGGGAATGTTGTCGTTTTTAGTTTACTTTGGTCAAAGGTTGTGTTTTACTGTTTTTTTTTACTTGACGCATGTAAGGTAAAGGCCACTTGTAGCGAGTGGCATATAAAAAATTTGTTCTTTTAACTGTGATTTTCTTGGGGTTTCTCAGCTACCCAATAGGGCTTATCTGGGTTGGTGTCAAATCGTATCGATTTGGTGGAATAATTTGATAATTTACAAATGACTTGATTTGAATGCTGGCGAGAGTAATGAGCTGAAGATGCTTTTTTTTTGTTACGTAAAATTCGAAATTCTTATATGCTAGTTCAGTCTCGTGGAAAATTGTTTCTTTAGAGCTGGCTCTTTACTCGTTTGATCCTTCATTTAGTAGTACATTTTTGTGTATGGGTCCGTTGGTTTCTGATGCTTTTGCTCTTATAGGATTATGAATTGGCTGCTTTATGCTTAAATACGGTATTCTCTTTGGTGGAATATAACTTTAGCTGAGGATCGTTCAACATTCTCCTTTTATTTATTTTAATGTCAGTGTTGTTTTTTCACATAATGAATCTTCTTTTTTGTTGGTGCTTGCCCTTTTTGTTTGTTTTTGTTTCAACGGTGCAGCAGAGTGCACAGAAAAATCCTCTTCTTTTCCTTTACTATTTATATATATGGAGCGAACGAATCAAGTATTACCAACGATTAGTGGATTGATTTTAGTTATGTGTGCATGTGCTGTGAGAATAATATGGGGAATGTCAGAAAGATTGTGGGTCTGGATTTTGTGAAAGGACTTGTTTCTAGACGCTAATACTCTGTATGGTCCTAATTCGAGTAGAATTCTTTGCTACATTCATGTAGGAGTGTCTTTTCTTTGTTATGATTGATTGTTTATATAACTAACTTTTGCAAATTATAACGTACTGTGGTATCTTTGTCAAACGGACTTCAAATAAACAACATGCAATATCAGAAGCAGGAGAAAGTAAAAAACTTTGCTTACGCTCAATTATAGTGGGTTGCTTACATCACTGGCTGGTTAAGCCATTCAATTAGTTTAGGTTTATTGGTTTACTCAGAAGATTATATATGTGGTCTCTTTCTGCTGTTATTACTGATTTCCTTGGTTTATTGATTGCTGTTTGAGGCCTTATGGTTTTCAGATATTCAGGAACTTGCTGTTGTTTTTGCCTTTTCCCTCCTGTCCTTTTGTTGGTTTTTGAGAAGATAAATTGTTCCCGTATCTCTCTGTGCATTTTACTTTATAATTTTTCATTTCACTCCACAACTGTTGCTCAAAGAGCTTATAGTTTAAATATTATTTGTCCATGCGTTGCAGGTGGAGTCTTCACCAACTACAGGGTCCCTCCGCAAGCTTCAACAAACAATACATGGTTCTAAGGCTTCTGCTGCCTCTGCCACATTTGCAGTAACCACTGCATGCTTCAGTACCAGTACTGTTGATGACAGGAAATCAAGCTTCTTTGAGTTTAAACCACTCAACAGGTTGAATATGGTAATGAAATTGATGTTGGCAACACTTTGATTAAAATAACTTTCAAATCACTTGGACGAATGGGCTCAAATTTTGTTTTCCATCCTGACTTTACTTGGTTTAAATCTGTGTGTACTAATTGACAAAACAAGATGGGATAATTAATCATAATTCAAATTTATCAAGATTGATGCTACTCAAACTTTGTCCCATGAGACAAAATCAATTCCTAAAGTCTTGTTTCATTTGAATAGTTTTATAATTTTATAGTCCTATACATGATTACAGTGCTAGATAAAAACAAATGGTGTTTTCGTGTTCTGATTAATATTGTTTTGAAGGTTACTAATTTCATAGCACTTATCCAATGCTATTTGCTCATGTTAAGGTTCCTGCAGACTTCAATAACCATGTTATCAAACAATCAACTCAAGTAGAAGGTCTAGGAAAAGCCCAATCATTTGTTTCCTCACCATTAGTTGAAAGTGAGATAGCAGTTCCTGCTAACGAATTAAGTCTATCATCACCTGTACAAATGGTTAGTTCTAGTCCTAGTGCTCCTCTTGATGTTGATTTGGATGATGTTAACCACAAAGCCAACACAGCTACTGGGCTTCAAGCATCACATGTTGAGGTCAGAGGCAATGGACTTTCAGTTGCAGCTGAGAAAACATCTGATGATGGATACAATTGGCGAAAATATGGGCAAAAACTTGTTAAAGGAAGTGAATTTCCACGCAGCTATTACAAATGTACACATCCTAACTGTGAAGTGAAAAAACTTTTTGAACGCTCTCATGATGGTCAAATTACTGAGATAATTTACAAGGGAACACATGATCATCCTAAACCTCAACCAAGCTGCCGATACTCTACTGGTACTGTTATGTCTATTCAAGTAGAGAGATCTGATAAGGCTTCTTCTTTGGCTGGCGTAGATGGTAATACCAGCCAGACGCTTATCATAGCTCCATTTTATTATTTTGTTGCAGAGAAAATAAGCTGGATTTCTTTATCTTCTAATTTTTTATTGTAGACAAAGCACCTTCCATGTATGGTCAGTTGTCTCATGCTGCTGAGCCCAACAGTGCTTCTGAGCCATCACCTGTAGCAACAAATGATGATGGTTTAGAGGGTGTCGGGTTTGCGTCGAACAGGATTAGTGATGACGCTGATGATGATGATCCCTTCTCAAAGCGAAGGTATGACACTTTGGTCGAAGCTCTGAATTTCTTCGGCATGTGTGCTCACTTGCTGCTGCTGAGTTTTTTCTTTTTGTTGTGTAGAAAAATGGAACTTGGAAATGTTGACATCACTCCTGTAGTTAAGCCTATCCGGGAGCCACGGGTTGTTGTACAAACTTTGAGTGAGGTTGATATACTGGATGATGGGTATCGCTGGCGTAAGTATGGCCAAAAGGTGGTGAGAGGCAATCCTAACCCAAGGTATGTCCTCACTGGGAATCGAAGTTAAATTAACAAATTCAATTTAATGTATGTGATTTGTCAAATGATTTCTTTTACTATTGTCAAGCTTTTGCTCTTGTAATTGTTGTGTAGACAACAATTTAAGTGAGGAATTAACGTGATATAATAGTTTATTGTAACTTAAATATTCACTTTTCAATCATTTTGCTTTACAAGCTTTTCTTTTATTATGATTGGTGTTAGCTAGTCTCTCGCTGAGACCCCTGTTGCAGCTATGTAGCTAACCTGGTCCATAAGAAAAGTCTGTATCTTGTACTAGATTAGGTTCAGACATGAAAATGTGAGGGTATTTATACACACACACATTTTATATATATATATATATATATATATATATATATATATTGTTGGTATTAGACAATCCTCATTAACAGTACGCTAGGCAAATGAATCTCATAAACACGAACTTTTTGGTAAGGGATACTTTGATGGATCTATGGTGAGGTAGATGATGTTTTACAGTTTCAAGAACAGCAATGGAAAAAATAACTTGCTAGATTATGAAATTTTGTATTTTAAGCTCTTGAAAGCTTTAGGTGGAGGAATTTCACTTGGATGACTTTGGAAGCTGCTTTTAATATTCATTTAGAAGATTTTTATTTTTGTACTTTGTTATAAAATTGATGAGAATGAGGAGCTAGAATGATGAAATACTTGCATGGATAAAACAAACTGAAAATTAATAGCGTGATTGCTAAAATTTTGCTACAAAGCACGGTGGATAATTAAAGTGGCAGTAGTAGATGTCGCTTCCAAAAGGAACGGAGCGAACATTATTGTTGCATGGCCATACCAAGTTATGCGAAAATTTAGAGTGTGGGGAGGGGAAGGACAAGAAGATATGCATATCATTGCAGGATTTATACTCAGTCATAAAGATTGAAGGACATGTGGGCAGTGTATTTTTTATTTTTTTTAATTTTAATCATGAGGAAACTAGGATTACTATACTGCTTGTTTTAATGAAGAACTGGTGTAGCTGATCCCAATGTTACAACTAAGCTTGCTGTCATTTGATGAAGTCAATACGCAGTTATGAGCAATTAGTTATAAATTGGGCTATATATACATGAATTAAGTTGGTTGTTATAATTATCCTCGGTAATGTCCGTACCAAGCCTTTCTATTTCATGGAGACAATCATCAATGTGGATGTCATTATTATAGACTTGAAAGGTTACTTCTTATGATTCCTATGCTATATTAGTGTGTTGTGTGGCTACTTCAGGAAATGCTTTAAAAAAGTATGGAATTCAAATCAAATATGTGCTTGGTAGATATTGTTGTTGCATGTTTATGATCCATCCTTATGATTCATACTAACTGCAGTGGTAATATATGCTACTCAACTACATATTTCTTGTTAATCTTGTATCTTACTATGCTGCTTATGTAGGAGTTATTACAAATGCACAAATGCGGGTTGCCCTGTCAGAAAACATGTGGAGAGGGCATCTCATGATCCAAAAGCAGTAATAACCACATATGAGGGTAAACACAATCATGATGTACCAGCTGCAAGGAATAGCAGCCATGACATGGCAGTAGCTGCAGCTGGACAGACAAGAATTAAGTTAGAAGAAAGTGATACCATTAGCCTTGACCTTGGGATGGGCATTAGCTCAGCTGCTGAACATAGATCAAACGCACAAGGGAAAATGATGCACTCTGAATTTGGGGACACTCAAACTCACACAAGTAATTCCAATTTCAAGTTTGTTCATACCACCTCAGCTCCAGTATACTTTGGTGTTCTAAACAACAGCTCTAGTCCCTATGGTTCTAGAGACAATAGGAGTGATGGTCCAGCTTTAAACCATGCCTCGTATCCTGCCCCACAGAGCATGGGAAGAGTACTAATGGGTCCATGAAATTGATCACACACCAGACATGAAAATAAAAATTCTGAGTAACATTTCACTTTCTTTTTAAATTTTTGGCGGGTATAGCTTCAAAAGTGTAACATCTCATTTTCTGTGAGAAAATGCAGATAGTTCTTTTATGTTTATATCACTATTCCAGAGCTGCCGTTATGTAGAATTGGTAGCAGCTCTATCATGTTGACTTTTAAATCTTTGTAATTGTATAATTATCTATAATTATATCCAAATTCTTCTGTATAAATATGAGGCTGATATCAAAATTACTCCCACAAAACCTTGTAAAAGTGCATTAAGCCTTTTGCTAAACATTGTATCTCGTGTTCACAATTTCACTGTGGTTAGACTCGGTCCCTAGTCCCCACTGCACTGATTACAAGCCGTACATACCCCGTGATTGGTGATCTGTTTTGATATAATGAAGTTGGAGTGCACGTGATGATACCACGGATCTGTAAGTGTTGGATATTCTCACTGTTTTGTGTAGATTAGACTTGCATAATTTTAGTGGTTGTCCGGAAATGTTGCATGGATTTGGTTTTCCACATCAAAGTGAGTGCTAAAGTATTAGCCTTTGCATATCTCTCATCGTTGTCACGATTTACTGATATCAGAACGTGTTTCAAACACCCTCTTGCGTGATTGACAAGGATGTGAAGAGAGATAAATAACCATTAGATTTCTGCATAGATAGATGTGTCTATACTCTATTCACACACGAAAGACCCGGTGGATGTTATATTATACGTCGTTACGTACATATATACCTTATCCTCACTTTAGCAACTGATAAAGCGAAATCCCTTGGTTTCAGCATAGAAAAGGACACAGTCCCTTTCAGTCTGTAATCTGGAGAGGGGGACCAGCATTGCGGAGTGTGCTGTGCTTGTTTGTTTCTAGAAAACCGAACAGAAAAAGAAGAGGGTTTTCTTTTCTTTTTCTCTTTGCAAATTTCCTAGTACATTGCATTAACATTAGTTTAGCTGTTATCATATTCCATGGTCACATGTCAAGGCGTGATTAGTTTAGCTAGAAAATTTTGAGTGCATTCAAGAATGTTTCTAGAAAGAGAAAAACAGATGAAAGGTGATGGAGCCAATTGCATAATTAGAATTGAACGTGCAAGCTTGATGGAATGGCAAAATGAATTTTAGCACTGTTTTACAGTAAATATACATCATGCAGTTTAGCACGAAATTGCTTAGATTTAGGATGAATTTCTTGTATTGGTTAATCAGCAACCGGGATTTGTATAATGCTACTCGTGGAATATTGGTAGAGTACATCCTTGATGACGATTGGATTCTCTTGGCTTTATCTTTGAACCATTCTGACATGTTCACGTTGGCCTTTAATTGCGGTGCAAGTAAAGTACAACTTTCTTAAATTCATATGTTTGTCTTAGCTTAATCAGGACTGAAGAATCATGCAGCCACGTCTTGCACCATTTGTGGAACCAAGATGTATAGATTCTGGGCTGATCCTTGCCCCCTCAAAGTCAGATGAACCACCCATGAGTACAATTCTACATCCTTATCATACCATCATTTGGAACCCTTCAAATATTTCTTTTGTCAACTCAAATGGTTCTAAATTTTACTCAAATAAACACCAAATTAGGGATAAGAGAGCATGATATCTAGCTTGTTGTATTTGTCACGTAAATGGAAAAGTAGTGGCAGTGGTAGTGGCATGACTCTTTATACCAAAGAAAAAAGACAACCATGTTTCTGTATGATTATGTCTTTGATATATGAAGGGACTTTTCAGAACCAATACAAACGGCTGATATTCTATTTTGTCTTTAGAATTGAGCATGTCACTTTTTCTTTTTCATAAATCAAAAGAGAAATACGTTTAAAGTTTGTACATTTTAAAAGAAAAATAATATGATAAAGAGAAATGCAGAGAAAAAATGATATTGCAGAAAGTCTTGTATAAGTAATATAACTACAAAGTAAGGTTAAGCCCTCAAAAATACACGTTAGGTACATATTTTCATGACTGAACTGGTGTAGTTAATCTTACTTTTTAGTAAAATTTGACTAGCTAAGCATTTGATATTGACATTGTAAATAAATTTAAATCCAAGGACCGATGGCCCAAAACTGACAAAAAAACAATAAATGACTGAGAGAGTCCACTGGTGTCTTGCCTCTCTCAAAACATTCCAGAGTAGACATTTCTTTCTCATATTAAAAACAGATCCATCATCTGTATTAAAAACAGATCCATCATCTGTCTCACATAGTGACAGAAGGAGAAAGAAAAGGTTAAAACATATTTGTCTTTATACCAAATGAATTTTAATTCAAAACGTGTACCAAAAAACGGTTTTAATTTCTTTTAATGTTGTTCTCTGTCGTTGTTGCTTATACAATACAGTAAAAATAACACAAGGTTATGGTAAAATATATAAAAACTAAATAAAAAATAATTATATATGAAAAAGGCATAATCTTTTATCTCTATACATAAATTTTAATTTTGGTCAACATACTGTAAGAAATAAAAACAATTATACCTATGATGGTAAGAATATATTTCTTTGGATAAATTTTAAAGTTGAAAATGAGTATAGCCAACAAAAAAATATATTCTTTATTTTCTTTGTCCCTCAACTTTGAGCATGATACTGAGACAACGAACTTGTTCACTAGAAACCATTTCTTTTGTGGTCATATATTCCACTCAACACACTGAAGAATAGGAGCAAAGAACGAGATGCATGCCTTGTGGGTCTCCTTGAAGGATAATGTAAAATGTGGAAACAAGATCAATGATGTAATCAAGCAGCAAACAAAATGCAGCAAGGGAAGTGGCTGTGTTTCAGAATGGGAGAAAACGAGTGAAGATAATAGACCTCTTATGCAAACTCCAACTACCCTAGAAGTTTCAAGACCAAGCAATTCACTGGCAAGGCTTCATGGTAAGTTACTAAGTTGAATATTGCTCCTATTTGCATCAACACAACATGCTTTCATGTCTTCAAAACTCACTGTTTCATGATAAAGAAGCTTGAAATATAAAAATTATGATTTTTCAGTAGTCATTGTAATGTAACAGGCTTGTAACTTTTAAGAGGAAAACTAATTGGAGCAGTTGAGGTATACTTGAAACTTCCTTTATCCTTTTTTTTTTCCCACTATGTGTATGTTATATTCTACGAACTGGTTCACATCATTTTAAAATTTTGGCAGAACTTAGTGTTGGAGACCCATCAAGAAAAATTGTGGAAATGATCTTTCAAAAAGCTTGGTTCAACACATCAAAGCCACTGAAAAAGGTTAGAACAGTCCTCAGGGTGAGCTACTCAGAAGAAGTCCTTGAAAGGTTTGAAAAATATAGAGAAAATGTGAAGAAGGTGGCCTCTGAGCAATATCCAAGGCATCCAAGGAGCACAGTTGATGGGAATGAGCTGTTGCGGTTCTATGGTACTACAGTGAGATGTTTCCAAGGGAAATCTACGAAGAGAGTTCATGAACTCTGTAAAGATCCATCTTGTTATCTTTGCCAAATTATTCAATTTAATTTCAAGACACAATACGCGGACATTCACCTGAATACAAGTGACAAAGAGTTGAGTAACAGAGCAACTGCCACTGCCAGGGTACATAGTGTGAAAAAAGCTGCAATAATTTGCAGGATCATTGCTGGAATTGCAGTAAATGAAGTTGATGGTGAATATGAAGGACCTGGCTCAACTGGGTTAGGAGAAATGCAGTTTAGCTTAGAAAAATTTGTAGTAAAAAATCCCAGTTCTATTCTTCCTTGTTTTGTAATAATTTTCAGCTAGCAAGTTTTGTAGGCGTAAATTGTCACTATTCTTTTTATTTTGTAAGGGGTGTCATAGCAAAATACAGAATACATGCTTGTGTTTTTCTTTTTCTTTCTAAATCTGATGATATTGTCTTTTCTGGTACTGGAATTATTGACATAAATCTAGCGTGTTTTAACAAACTATAGAGTAATTTGCTTTAGATTAGGATGATACATAAACTAACAAAAAGTCTGCAACAGCAAATATGAACCGGTTGTGTTTGGATCATCACCTATAAGCACAAGAAGTAATAAGAACTTGATTCATCCAACCAAGACATAGAGCTCCATCTCTCTCTTCTAGAGTGTAATGTCCTTGGTAGCTTTGCTGAAGATTTTTAATCGAAGAAGTAATAAAGGAGTTCAATGGATATGGTGAGAATCCAGCCATAGTGAAACGTGATTTCCATTTCTTGAGAAGCTCGTGACGTTCCACTCTTTCTGCCCCTTCACATGCTACTAAGTTGACAACTTCTCGAGCCAAACAATGCTGTTCCACATTAATCCTTTCCTTGTTCTCCCTTGGAAGAGCAACATCAATTGATTCAAAAATAGCTAAGTAGTAGTTCATAGTCTCAACAAAACGGGGGAAGAATGGGAGGTTGCTGGTATGTGATTCTTGCTCCACAAGTGTCACGATCTTTGGAGACAAGAACTTTGCCATTCTCAGCAACCGGTCTCGATGGTTCTGACTATCAACACTTTCATCTGGAAGATGGTGCAGCATCATGGCAAAATTCACAGCAATAGCTTCACCAGGTCGAAGTTTGAGGTCTTTAATTTCAACCTCAGTGGGAGCAACATCTAAGGCATGGAACTCAAAGGGTACATTATATGATTGTGCAAGTGTTGACAACCTTTCTCCCACTATTTCAAGGCCTCCTTCCCTGGCATAAGCTGAAGTGGAGTCATCTAAACCTGTTATTCTGATCTTGGGGGGTCCTCCAGGTCTGCCAGAAAGAGCTTGGATTAGGCTCACCCATTGTATTCCCTGGTTGATCTGAAAATCAATTATGTGGACTTCACTTTCCCCCTTCATCACTTCAGCAATAGCTCCATTTGCTGACATGTACCCAAATTTGAGATATGGGCAGATTTCATAAAGTAGATGCATGTGTGAAAGGAGTTCCCTACCAGTAGGTTCTTTACATTTCAAGGCTTTGTAGATTGTGCTTCCTGAAGAGGCCAGTCTTGCAACAAGAGCCTCCAGCATGTATGCTCCCAATCGTTGGATTGGATTGCCTGAAACTGAGACCATTCTCTTTAACTCTGACATCAACCATTCAGTTGTCTCCATATCATTTCCTGCCACTGCAATTGCACATGTACAAAGCATCTCTTTCAAATCCCCCCTAGATATCATTTCCATCATTTTCTTCCACCTTTCTGCCTCTAGAAAAAATGAATCAGATTCCTCTGGAATTACAGTATCATACATGTCCAGAATATCTGCATCATGTCCCAACATAACACTTTCAAGCTCTTTTATCTTGTGCCTCAGCTCATTGTCATTATGCGTCAAACAAGATTCATTTTCTAGTGAATCATTAGCAATTTCAAGAGAATTCTGTGAACTCAACACATATGATTTCGGCTGTAGCTTTGAGACTGGGCTATTGTTGGGTGAGAAACTGACAGTAGATGGGGAATTAAGGGAAGGATTTGTAGAAGATTCCAGGGTGCAATATTGTTCTAAAGTACGAACAGAAGGGTAGGTTGCATGGCCACTGTTATCAGAGGATGAATAGTAGTCTAGGTTCTCACTTTGTAGGAAGCAGCATGACCCCAAATTTTGGACAGGCTCATAGGACATTTTATGTTTCTGAGACATTTGCATTTTGAAAAATAACTGGTTCTTCGAATATACTTAGACACCACCAACACCAATATGTTTTTCTGCTATGAACACTCCAAAGTTTTCTGTTTTCTCCTCGTTTGGAACAACAATTGTCAGTGACTTCAATTTGACCTATGTGATTGTTGTCCACATTTTACTCTAATTCCAGCTGAATTTGAGCACCGTACTCAAAATCTGAGATATTCTGCAGAAAGGGTGACAACAATTAAAGCAACAAAGGTAGATAAAAAAAACAAGAAGTGCTATAACCATATAAAACAAGAATGCTGTCTCAGTGGTGATAGAACAACAAGCAGGTAGAGTTGAGGCTATTGCCTGAAATTGGTATTCTTTTGAGGTCAGAAGTTAAGGTCTTTGGAATACATTGCTCAAATAAAGTCTAGAAACCAGTAAAAACGTAGTTGTATGGTTTATTGAAGGCCTAAGCAGGGATTTTAAAACTAGAAAAAAAAAACTTATATATAATATACCATATTTTCCACATTAGTATATGCTATTCCAACTAGCTGCACACCAAAGAGACAGTGTCTGATTTTCACAATCCTCATGCTCTTAAGATATGAACAAATTGTAAATTTATCATTTTATATGAATCTTTTCATAATTATTACTTATCAGTCTCTGCTTTAGTTTTTAACTTTCCACCATGTTATTGTTTGTCTTTCAAATTTGATGAAATCCAGAAATAGTTTGATAAATTAATTAAATAATGAATCTTGGAACACCTTCTGCTACTCAAAGGAAGAACTTTTTTCATTCTTTGTCCCATTATTCCTTCTTCACTATAAAAGTGAAAAGATAGGATGGTTCAGAAAAGCCTCCCATATGTCATTCATGATTTTCAATTCCTTAAAGGAACACTCAGAAGATCCATTAGTATTTTCTTGAACTCAAACTTGGAACCTAGGAACTTCCAAGTATAAACTAAACAAAGTTTAAGCAATCAAATTCAAATTCATTCTGAGTTCAAACACACAGACACAGAAATTCTGAAAATCCACCCTGTTTACTCAACAAAATCTGAAGTGTTCCACCAAGCTTTTCTCTAAGAAAACAGAAAAGCAAGACAAAAAAAGGCCAAAAATCATTACTACAAACAACAAAGAGCTCAAACTTGAAAGTAATTGCTCCCAATTAAACATACCACATGAAAAGTTAATCAGCAACCAATTTTCACAAACTCATTAACTGCCATAGAAAAGTAACTCTCTTCTTCACTGGTAAATAAAACAAGGTGCTGCATCTTCTTCAACTTCAACTCAACAAGCAAAGACAGACACTTGTAAGGTAAAATATTCAAAAACCACTTTCCTCCCAAAACATCATCATACAAAACAAGATCACCAAATACTTTCAGAGACTCTCACCTTAATTGAAAAGCAAAGCATGATCTGCACTTTGAAGCCAAAACAATAGAGAACAAATCCAAGGACCAAGCACTTCTGCAGCTAAAAGTAACCAGGGCTTGTCATGCATGTGGGATCTTGTTTATTCAAGGATGGAGGCAAGACCAAATACAAGGTTGTTGAGTGCTATATTTTATAGAAAACGTTTACTTCAACAATGAACAAGTCTTGATTTTTTTTCTCATGAAATTTACTTTGAAGCCACTACACAAACGGATTCAATCACGTTTGAATTTTCTCCCCTAATTTTTTTTGTTTACTCGTAGTCAATAAACTTACTTAAATTCGTTTAATTTCTGTTAATCTCCTCTTAAGCTTAATTTATTTCTTCATTTTTCTAACACGTGTTCCCACTGCTCCTTTCACATAAAAGACAAATGGCGTTTAAAATTTTAACGCAACTTATAGAATTAAATTTGTTGACTAAAATACGATAAAACAATATTAAATATTATATTTTTATTTAAAATTCCTTTACATATTAACCTCTTAAAATTATTAATGCATAAAGTCTGAAACCGTTGCATATTAACCTCTTAAAATTATTTTAAAGGTTCACTGTTCCAAATGCTGACCCACGTGCATGATAGTGTAAACATTAATTCGAAAGGTAAAATACAGAACCTTTAAAAAAAAGCTTATGATTTGAATATATAAAACTTAACCCTTTTTACATTAATCAATAACTTAACTTTTATAACTGTAAAATTCAACGACGCGTGCAGAAAAAGAAAAATCATAATGTAGTCAACACGTATACGTTGACGAGTTAATAAAAAGCCTATTTTGAATAATTATGTGAAATTAATCACATGTGTTGGTTTATTGAAAAATGTAAAGCAACTTCTAATTATTTTTTTTAATGACATTCCAAACCAATTACAATTTTCTATATTTTTAATTTAGATTGATTTAAAGGAGATTTTTCTTTTTACTATTATTCATTTATTTTTGTTATAACTTTTAAATTTTTATTATCTCACATCTCATTTTTCTATATGTAAAAAATGGCTTTAAAATTTTAACATAATAAATTTAGATCTATTAAAAAATCCAAACAAAATAAATAAATATTAAAAGTTTACCATTTAAAATCAACATATACGTTAATACACATAAAGTAATAAAAATTATTATAACAAGTAAATTTTAATTAGTAAAATAAAATAATATAATGAAAACACAAATCTATAATCTTATTAATTCCTAAGTTTTTGATAGTTATATATAATACTATTTATTATATTTTTTTATATTAGTAAATAGATGTTAAACAAAAAAAGAAAAAAACTTGAAACATGAAATTACTTTAGTGGAAAGCTTGTACCTAAAGCAACCCTAAGCATCTGCCATGTGGTTTCTGACATCAAACATCTTCCTCATACCATGAAAAATTATTTATGAATTTGGGTAATTTGTTTTGTGCGTTTGAGAATGAAAAGACAAAAAAGGCAAAACAAATTGTGTGCGTGTGTGTCGGTATGGTAGTTGATGCATGTTTCTTCCAACATGGCACTGCATTTGCCCCACACGTTTTTCCATTCTCAATGCCATATATCAAGGTGAAAAAAAAAAATTTACTTATAATTTAATTAAATAATTGATTTAAACAAATTATGTATTAAAAATAAATAATGAGAAATAAATCTCTTAAACTAGTCAACTAAATTGATCCATTGGGAGCATTGAAGCCATTAGTTAGACATTTAATTAACCACCAACTCCACGTTTTTGGATTCAATTCAACTACTTTTAACAGCAATCACACCGACATGCATAAATGTGTCTTTATCTGTTTCACATCAGAATCAATGCTCCATTTCTTTTGTTTCTTTTCAGTCTTCAAAACCCATTTTTTATGTTATCCAATTCTGGAATTTTAGTTGAATTTTGAGCTCAACTTTGTTATTTTCCGTTTATTTGAACTTTCACCACCAACATGTTGCACACCATAAAAATTGTTCATGTCGTAAGTCATAATATAGGATGACACCAATCCACTGTCAGCCATACGTCATAGATTTTTAATGGCTATTCATTTCTTTTTTCTTTCTCACTGTGTTTTACGACTGCTCAATAATCGCAAGATTGGTGCATGTTAATTGAAGATTGACCAGTGTTTTATGAATTAGTCAAATGACTTTACAATTTCTCAGTATTGACCAATATCCCAGAAGAATTGACCAATTGCTATCGATTAGTATGCACCAATTGACGTTATTTTCAACTGTTATTTGGTGGAGCTCGAGCCACAAGTTGGTTGCAAAGTAAAAAAAGAACATGTTTTTGATGAAACTCACATCAATTATTCCGTACATATGTTAAATAGATCAAGTTATAATCAAAGAAAAGTTCACCTCCTGCGCTGTTAAATAAAAAAAAATTATACTTTAACTACTAATTATAACTTTTAATTTAATGATAAGTATTTATTCTATAATTAGTATAAAATCTCTTCTTGGGACTCAATAAAGTTACAAAATTTGCATTTGAAATCCATCAATATTAATAAATTTCCATTAATATATAGAAAGATTGAAGTCCAAAAGAGTGGCTGTGAGTACCAACTCAAGCACCAAGCCAAGGATTCTTAAATATAAAACAGAAAAAAGAAAAGAAAAAAAGAAGAAGAGAGGAAATAATCGCCATAGAACCAGAAATACCTTGACACTTATTTTTGGTGTCACTAAAGTCTTACCTTACTGCAAGATCCACGTACAGGGATGGTGTTGCACTCTTCAGAGTCAATATGATAAAGTCTTGAAATAATTATCAATGATGTAAGACCATACATCTAAAAAAGTAGATGAAAGATAAGGTGTGAAGATTTTGTTACAGATTCGTGTAGACTACTTTAGGTAGCCAAGGGTCAAGTCACAATTGCTGGTATCTGACATCAGTGATGGAATAAGTGAAGGCTGCGTAATTTGAAAATAATCTTCTTATGGAGTTGGTACGTATGGATAAAAAAGGATTTTATAATGTCAATATTCTGTAGTAAGTACAGTTGGCCTTTTTAGCAGAATAAATGATGAAAACTGAAACTGATCAACATTAAAATGATAATCTTCCCTTGATAGACTTACGAGAGGAAACTGTTTTTCAATTCTTGTTTCCTTCAATAAGTGGCGAATTGGACATGATTGGTGTAGAAGATATGTATTGTTTTTGGATAAGGGATGAGATCAAATAGATAGATGTTCAAAAAACTTGTAACAACATACAGCACCTTTTCACATTAGACGTTCTTTTAAAATACAGATTTAAGTCCAGCACATATTGTGTTGTTTATAATTTGTAACATTTTATTTTTCTTATTAGATTTAAATCCTTGCTCTATCAACTTAAACGCATTTCGGTCTGATTATATCCTATGCATTAGAAGATTACGAAAATTGCAGTCAATTCAATCAGAATCCTAGGCACCTGAACAACCTACAATGAAAAAACAGCTAGAAAACCAAGCTTCTACCACTTTCACAAATCGTGCAAATATTGAGACTTCACAAGCATCATGTCTCCGTTGCTGCACAATTCTTTTTACTAGAGGTGGACATATCAATAGGGTAGCAAATACTATTTGTCTCAAAAAGAAATTACAATGTTTCTAATAAATATGGTAGTTGGTATTGCAAATAGCTTTACTATGTTGTTTACGTTTGTGTATGACGAAGTATTCTCACAAACATTGAATCTCTGTTAAATAAAGTTGTCACTGTTGGAGTATGGTTTTTTGTACAACGATGTTGAAATTAGCCTGAAAAGAATCTTTTCCAGGACTGCCAAGGAAGAAACCCTCCTGCAATAGACAGCATATTAAGGACTGCAAGATAATGAATTATACAGTTGGTTAAGAGTAAATCAACAATACATAAATGGAAACTATACTTACGATCATAATTTACCAATTTTCTATATCAATATTATGGTTGTGAAACCCAGTTCTTCCTTTCTGTTGATACATTCAGAGCAATAAAGGGTTTGAAACAGAAGTTACTAGTGATACCAATAACTTAAACAGGTACTAATAACCTCCTTGGATACCAAACTAGAAGAGTTTTGATTGAAAAAAACTCTAAACTTATAGGAAAAACTCTATACTTCTAATGAAAAAAAACTCTCAAAAGCACTTTTAACTTGTGCCTAAAAGGTTCTACTTGATATTGCAGTTACACACTGCTGGAGTGAAAGTACTTAAGAAATGCTAGAGTTGACTATTTATATCACTTGTCAAAGCTCCTAAACCAAAATGAAAGGAATTGTGAACCAAAAGGAAAAGGACCAATGAAAAATCTCCATTTTAACACCAAAATATTCTCAGGTTGACAATGGATATTCCAATTAGCTTGGTAATGCAAGAATTTCTACAATTCCTAGGTATTCAATGTATAGATTGTAGTTGTCACACCAAACATGAGATCTTAAATTTTCTTACATTCAATATTTTGAGCTCGATGTTCAATTACTGGACAAATCAAAAAGCCCAATTAATCGGGAATATTTCAGAGAGATACATTGAAATTCTCCCACCTGCATACTTAATTGCTTAAACATAGTACAAAACATGAGAAGAAGTGAGTGCAATCATACCACATTCTGGGCAACGGAAGTATTCCTTTTCCCTTAGAACAAGCCCCGACCCTCCACACTCCTCACATTTCTTTTGAGCTATCTGTAACAGTATTCAACAATGAAGACATGAAACAGACCATTTTCATACCTAATGACTTCAAAAAAATTGTCAGCTCAAGCAAAAGAGTGACTTACAATTCTTTTGCCAAATTCAACCCCTGCCACCACAAAAGGGGTAACCCCAGCTGCAAAATTCAAACTCAAAGAAAATCAAAACCCAATTTCTTATTCAAAACATCATTCTCTTTCCATCAATACAAGGACAAAACAGAAAACAGCTAAAAAGATCTGAATTTAAGATTTGTTTGTCCCTTAGATAAGAACATTTGTAGTAAAGTAAAAACTTAGAAAGGTTGTGATTTTGTGAGTTAAGGTACCTATAGTTCCGACCACAATTTGCCAGGTGACTTCCACTGGAGCTGGATCAAGTACTGTGGTTATATCTTCCACATTCACAGCACCAACCGTTACCCTTCTTCTTCTATTCTTAATCCAAACATTACAACGTTGTCTCCCAGACACGGGAGGGATCCGACACACTCTGCTCCTAGTTTTCACACTCCCCAATGAAAACAGAGACAAAGAAGACGCTGCTACTGCTCCTTCCATAGTTAACTAACTCGCCAAGCCCGTTCATTTCACTCTTCACAACACCACAACCGTTATAAAGAATGCCACGTGGGCTTTTTTAGCCCACGGGCTCGCGCCACCTACGCGTTATTTTGTGTGACTCATGTTCCAGATATGGTTTTAAGTAAAAACGACATCGTTTTAGATAGAAAGAGGATAAACCTCTGGTAGTGCATAGAGAGATTCTGATTTAGGGTTTTGGAGTATATTCTTTTCTGTTTCTCTTTACCAATGGCTGCTTCTACGTCTCTCTATCCCTATAATCCCCTCCTATACTTTTCGACTCCTTCGTGTTTTCGTTCTCAATTTCGGAACTTGGAGAGAGGGCATTTGGGTTCTGCAAGGTTGAAGAGTTTGGTGAAACTTGCAGCACATTCAAATCCGAATATTCTCAAGACCAACAGGAAGTCAAAGTATGGAGAGCCATTGTCGCTGTACGATAGTGATGAAGACGATGAAGAAATGGACGAGGACGAGGACGACGAAGATGATGATGATGATTGGCTTTCGGATGATGTGAGTTGTGTAATTTCATTGCGTGGTCAAAGTTGATGCCTTAAATTCAATGAATAAGTGAAGTGGGTTTTTGATTAGGCATTTGAAATGTTTCCTTTTTTCCAAAATATAACAAAATTGTGGAATGTTTGATCATCTGCTGAAATCTGATATTGATGTTTGCTTGTTTATTGTTAATACCCTTTCATTGTGGAACGTGTTTGCAGGAGGAATTTGCTGAGCCTGTTAAGTTTGGTGCTAGTAACAAGAGATTTAAGTCGAAGAGAGTTAAAGGTATGTATAATTGTAAGAGTGTTATCGAGTAGCTTAAAGGGGAAAGGTGAGTATTCATAACCTTGCTTGTGCAGGAAAAGATAAAGAACAGGAGTGGGAGTGGGGTTTGAGATCTTTGGACAATGAACAAAGCTTTAGATTGCCTAGAAGTGAGAGAGTGGCTTCCTTACAACGAAATGAGAGTGGAAAGGTACCAAATGGTGATAAGGTGAAATCTTTAGTGTCAAATCATGTCATTTAATGTAATTGTTTTGCTCTTGAGCCTCATTTTTCTTTTCCCAAATTGCAGGTTAGTAGAAATGTAAAGAATAAAAAATATCCGCGGTTGTCCGAAGAGATTCCTTTGGATTTGAAATGGTTACCACTTCTTGATTACTTGAGCACCTTTGGAATGAAGGAATCACACTTTATCCAAATATATGAGAGGCACATGCAAGCACTTCAGATTAACGTTGGTTCTGCACAGGAAAGGTTAGAATACTTGATGAGTGTTGGCGTTAAACATAGGGATGTAAGAAGAATCCTTTTGAGGCAGCCACAAATTCTTGAGTATACAGTGGAGAATAATTTGAAGTCTCGTGTTGCTTTCTTGAGGGGCCTTGGCATACCGAATTCTAGAATAGGGCAAATCATTGCTGCTGCTCCATCCTTGTTTTCTTACAGTGTTGAGAATTCGTTAAAACCTACAGTTAGATATTTAGTTGAGGAAGTAGGCATCAAGGAAAAAGATTTGGGTAAGGTCATTCAGCTTAGTCCCCAAATTCTTGTGCAAAGAATTGACATTTCATGGAATATGCGTTATATGTTTCTTACCAAGGAGTTGGGTGCACCCAGGGATAGCATTGTGAAGATGGTGACAAAACATCCCCAACTTCTCCATTATAGCATAGATGATGGATTACTTCCAAGAATAAATTTCTTAAGGAGCATAGGAATGAAAAATTCAGATATTTTGAAAGTATTGACTAGCCTTACACAGGTAATTTTTGCAGGTATTTCCCCGTTATTAATTTATGAAGGTGTCATGTTTCACTGTTCCAAATTTCCATTGTTGTATCTTTTGGATTGATACTTCTTATAATGTAAAGAACAGTTTGTACCTCTTGTTAATATTGACTACTGTGTCTGCAGGTGCTATCTCTGTCCTTGGAGGCAAATCTAAAACCAAAATATTTGTACTTGGTTAATGAACTTAACAATGAGGTGCAAGCCTTGACCAAGTACCCAATGTACCTTAGTTTATCCTTGGACCAGAGAATCCGTCCTCGTCATAGGTTCTTAGTTTCCCTAAAGAAAGCTCCAAAGGGACCATTTCCCCTTGGATCTCTTGTACCAACTGATGAATGTTTTTGTGAACAGTGGGCTGGAACAAGCTTGGATAAATATTTGGCATTCCGTCAGAGACTATTACTTCAAAAGTTTGCTGAGAAATATGAAAGAAAAATGTGACAAATCAGAATCAAGTTTATATCAGTCAACTTGCATGAGTACTGGAAGAGGAATCTGTTGAAATATTATTGTCATGGAACGAGTTGCTACAGAATGTTCTTGATGGTCCTTGTCGTGGCTGAAGCTCAAAATGACATTCGAATCAGTGTCTTGCTCAACTACTTGTATGAAGCGAACTCCTGCTGTTGGTGTTGTTGGATTAAAAAAGTTGTTTACAAAGTGCTTGTGGCTGAAAAGCAGAACACATTTGTCTCCCTAAGGTGAGTTTTTTTTGTTGCTAGTTAATACTTAACACATTCAGTATGTTGTTATTAACCCTTTAGTCCATAATTTATCACAGGTTGTGGACAATATTGCAAACTTATACTGGTATAAATTGAAGAACGAAGCTTTATCAACTTTAAGATTCAACTTCAATGACATTTGTTTGTAGATATTTCTTTCTTCTGTTTTTTTTTTTTTTTTTTTTGGTTTTT
>Ga0209700_103870_pt1 | contig 27988 bp, 32 predicted proteins | sample SiratroredBW_FD_187528 | JGI IMG/M metagenome (GOLD analysis project Ga0209700, IMG submission 187528) | Root nodule microbial communities of legume samples collected from California, USA - Siratro red BW (SPAdes) (version 2) | ecosystem: Host-associated > Plants > Roots > Nodule | place: USA... | reverse complement strand
TGCAATCCTCAGAATATACATTAGAATATTCACATTCAGTTGTAGATTTGCTAGAATATTGCTCCAAAACTTCACCATGCCAAGTCCATATTGTATAGCTCTTCAAGAAACCATCACACAGAACATGTTGTCGTATCAACTCAATATCTTGTCTTATCACATTTACACAATTCTTACACGGACAATAATATTTGTTATTTATTCCTACTCCATTCCTCTTAGCAAATTATATAAACTCTTCAACACCGTTCTCATACTCATCACTGATTCGACTTGTAGTTATCCAACTTCGATCCATGACTACGTATATAAAAAAGAATTCATACACATTAAGCAAGGCACAAATGAAACCTAACATTGTCGCGGATTGAACATCTCCGGACTCAATACCAACACAGAATAGAAAACATAAAATGTCGGGGATTGAACATCCCCGGACTCAGTACCAACACGTCATGATAAACATAAATATTACAGAAAACATAAAATGTCAGGGATCGAACATCTCCAGACTCAATACCAACATGTCATGATAAACACGATACAATCACAGTGCTATAATCTAGGTCTCTTTAACATCATCCTAGTATACAAACGAATATAAAGCACCAACAAATTAAGTTAATGGACAAACCTGAAAAATAGAGACAATGACAGCAGCACCACGATACAATAGCAACAAACTTGAGAAGCGTGTCGACAACTATGGCAGATACCTGAAAATAGAAAATGAAGTTAAATAGAAAAAAATTTAGCTATTTAGCTTTCCTAGGTGAGATAATGTAAATGTTATCATTTGCTATAAAAATGTAAGATCTATAGATAAAAATCTAAACAAATGCAATCTCTTGGGGAATTATCATGCACCTAACAACATAGACGACACAACATATATCACGTTCCAAAAGGGAACCCATATTCCCATGAATGGCTTCACACCCAACAAAAATGCAAAATCGCTTGCAATATATATCAGAAACAAAACAAACATAAAACATTAGCTTGCAATGTAAAAATGAAGATAGATTAGACCTAAATAATAATATCGTGGTTGTGACATTGAAGACGCGGCGCTAGCGGCGGTTGACAGCGTATGGCTGGCGGTTGTTCTAGGAGATGTTAGAGGGGATGAAGTTGACGATGGCCAAAGAGAATGACGACAAAGGGGTTGAGGATGACGGAAGAGGCGATTGTCGACGAGTTGGGTTTCTCTTCTCCGTATTCCTCTCCCTTCTATCTTTTTCTCTCCCTCTCTCAATGTGTTTTTCCCTTTTTTAAAATTTCAAAGTGATTTTCGAGAGAGGAAGAATGACCCAAAGAGAGGAAGAGGGAGGAAGAATGGCACTGTGCGAGACTGCTCATAAGAAAGAGAAGAAGAATGAAAGCGAGAGAGGAAGGAAGAGTTAACCCGCAAAACCCTTGAAAAAAGGGGGGTACAAGCGTGGTTGTTAGTGGGAACCGCGCTTGTATCCCACATACAAGGGTCATTGTTTAAGCAACCGCTCTTGTATCTCCCTGTAAAATAATTTAAAAATTATTTTGCAGATAAACAACCACGCTGATATCTCCCTGAAATTTTTCAATTTTAAATATTTGTGTCTTACCATCGCGGTTCTCGCTCCAACCACGGTTAATTTCAAAAGTGCCACCGCTTGTTTTTAATTGCGGTTCCTTTTTAACTGCGATGATATCCTGCTGTAGAATGTGTTTTTTCTACTAGTGAAATTACGGAATGTGATGATTACAAAATGATAAATTGGATAGCAAAACACATATGGCTCCTTCTTAGGAGTTCCAAGGATCATAAATGTGTCTTGAAAGCTTGAAGAGTATGGTGACTCAAACTAACTCATGTGCCCATATAAATGGCTGATGTTAGTTTAAAACTTTCAAAATCACTTCTAAATTTCTACATTTAAGACCAAGGATCTCTCAAATTATTACGATTAAGCACTAGCTTTCCTCGTATTACTCCTATTTTCTAAAAACTACACATGTTTATTCTTTTAACCTTTTTCTCTAGAGCTTTAAGCCTCCCTCTAGTTATTCTTCCTTCAAGTCTTCCTTTTGTTTGATCTTCTTTATCCATTTTAGCTGCTACTTATTTTATATTCCTTAAAGCTCTTCTTTTTTTTTCTTCCTCACGTACTTCTTCATCCTCATATACAGTAGTAGTTTGTTTGCCTACTGGATCAAAGACTCTATCTAAAGGAAGACCAACTCTTTCGACGTTTTTGAAATCTAAGAATTTTCCTGGAATGAAATATACGCCTTTGGAAATATCAAAATATCTTTAGTAATAGTTGAGATGGAAGGTATAGCTTGTGTAGCTTTCTTGGGAGCCATTTGTTCTTTGTAGACTAATACTTTCTTAAGGATTCACGCTTTTCTTCAAGGGAAGGAGTCTAAGTAATACAAAAGAAATAGCTCTTTTGATGAGTAGCGAGAGAGAAATTGAAGTGACAGTTAGTTTAATGTCTGACAACATGGATGCATTTGTGGTAGTGTGCAATGTGTTGCTAGTTATTCTAATCCGACATGCTTTGGAGATCATACATAGAGGGACATGTGATTTCCTCATTGATGCTCTTAAATGTATGCGAGAAACTAATTAAAAATTATTTCTCTACCTAAAATCAAAGAGATTCACTAAAATGAACCTATAATCTTATCGTGTGCTCTCCTGATTGTGTTGGATTTTTTGTTTTAGTTGTTCATAGATGCTCAAAACCTTTAGAGGTTGGTTCTGATACCAATTATGAAAAATAGGAAAATATACGAGAGTTGATGAAGTTGAGCGAAAATGTGTCTGAATCAAGAGGAGTTTGACTCACTTGTTACAAAATTGAGTCTAAGCGAAGACTATATGTTGAGTTGTTTCTTAGGAGGCTTAAAGTACGAAATACGTATGTTGGTCAGGTTATTTTAGCCTAATAGAGTGAGGAGAGTTTTTTGCATTGGCAACAATGTATGAAGCAGCTAATTTGGTCCCTGATCAGCCAGTCCTACCTATGAAATCATAGAAAAGCCTTTCAAGCTCTAAACCAGTAAACCCAAATAAATATTTTACAGCTACTATGCCCCATAATTCTAATGGCCGATTTACCTCCACCAGTAGGCTGAATAAGAGTTTAACTCCTCCATATATGAGTGAGCGTAAGGCAAAAGGATTATGCTATTTTTTGCGAAAAGCCATACTCTCAAGAACATAGTTTAGTACACAAGAAACATCAGTTGCAAGTTATTGAGGTTTAAGAAACATGGAGGATATGGTAGAATCTGGTGGTGCTAATGATTCTTTGACAGATGTTGAGAAAGAATCTCTGCATATTTCTGTAAATGATTTAACCGGGGTAGAAAATTTGAGAACTATGAGAATTACTGGTTACAAGCAGAAAAAACCCTTACACATTCTGATAGATAGTGGTTCTACACATAAACTTCTGGCCATTCAGTTGGCTCCAATATACAGGTGGGGGTGGCTGATGGATCTAAGTTGACAGTCACATCAATGGTCAAAGGGTTTTCATGAACTATTCAACAAAAAAGTTTACGTCAGATATGTTTCTAATCCTTCTTAGTTGTTGTGATGTAGTTCTTGGAATGGAATCGCTGGTTAGTCTAGGTGATATTATATGAAATTTTAACAGACAATGGAGTTCTGGATTCAAGGTAAAAGACGTGTTACATGGAGCTTCTTACAAAATATACAAAGACTCAACAATTCGACAAAGTAATAGGAGCAGGGTGCATATCTCAGTTCTGCAGGCTCGTACAGGGGAGGATAAGGGTCTATTACAGTCCCTCACTACGCATGTTGATCAGTCTGTGATTTCGGCTCCTGTGAATCAACTAGTCCAGCAGTTTCGTGATATTTTCTAGGAGCTAATTATATTACTACCTTTTACGGAGGGTTATGATCACACAATAACCTTAGTCAAAGGAAGTATTCTGATTAACAAGCGGCCCTATATGTATGCCAAAAACAAAAAGAACATTGTTGACAAATTGATAAGAGTATTTGAAGTTCGGGGTGATGCAAAAGTAACAACCTTTTGCTAGTAGTCCAGTAGTTTTGGTGGGAAAAATGATGGAACATGGCGGTTGTGTATTGATTATAAGGAATTGACCAAGAACACGATGGAGAAAAAATTTCGTATTCTCTTGGTTGATGATTTGCTGGAGTAGTTTCATGGATCTTCAATCTTTTCCGAGATTGAGCTTATAATCAAGTTAGAATGGCACCGATGCTTTTACGTTACGACACATAGGGCCACTATGAGTATGTTGTCATCTTACTAATGCTCCAACAAGGGTTGATGAATGAAGTATTTCACAAATTTTAAAGACGGATTTTGCTAGTTTTTTTAATGATATCATGGTTACAGTAAAACTAAGAGGAGCACTTGGAACATCTCCAACAGCTCCTCTTCACTCTCAGAAGTGATTTTCGGTTTGCTAAAAGGACTAAGTGTTTTTTCTGGGTATAAAGGGAGGAGTATGTTACACACCTCACCAACAAGAAAGAGCACGGGCAGAATGGAAAAATCACTCATTTTCAATTCACATGTAGGAGGAGAGGAAAGAGAAATAAGGAGAAGAGTGGTGAGACTAACGAGATTTTGGATGTTAGTTAGAGAAGAGAAATATAAATATGGGAAGTAACATTGGTTGGAGGGTGTGGAAATTGGAGGAGAGAATTGGCCTCTCGAAAGCCAAATCTTTTCTCTTATTGCTTTACACATTTACAATTTTACTTGACCAATATTCTTAGATCTGAGGGAATCATTACACTTATATTTCTTTCTATGAGCTTTTCAACATTCTTCTCTAATTATATCTTCTAATACTTTTCTTTATATTTTTTTATCATTCCTATATTTGCTTATCCTATTCTAAGGAAGGGTTTTATACCAGGAAACCTTACAATTTGATATAAGATTTTGATCACAGGCTTTTTCTTGTGGATGGATGGTTACCAGCATTGCAACGATGGAGGATCGTGTTGGGGATTGGAGCGACAAATGGCTGAGTTCCATGTGGAACAGGTTCGTTTGATTGAAGCGATGATGAAGTGGATGGAGGATTTGATGGTGAAGCAAAAACAGTCGCATTCTCACGATGACAATTGCCACTCTTATATTGATGACCGTAGAGGAGGGCATCACCGCGAACATGCTTCGAACAGGTCGACAGCATTCGAATGGTTGATAGATTCAACCCTTCAACGACTCCTACGTGAGTGGGTGGCTAGTGTGGATTAACTATTTTTTTCGTATCTCAAGAATTCCAGTCATGGAAAAATTAGAGTACGTCGTGCTTGCTCTCCATGGTGAGGCATTGACCTAATTTGGATGGTGGGAGTCTTAATCTCCCTTTTGCACTTGGCTGCATTTTAAGCAAGACTTGCTTAAAACCTGAAGTAACTTCGAACCCTTTAGCTTCGTTGTTAAAGGTGGAGCAAATAGATTCGCTCATGGAGTACTGTTATGATTTTAAACTAGCAGCGAGATCGCACAGACACTTCGGCGGGGATATCTTACTATTCTTGTTCCATTAGGGACTCAAGACCACTATCAAATTGGAGATGGAGGTAAATGAGTTTCAGAATTTACAAGCTATGATGGATTGCACCACGGTGCTAGAAGCTCAGAATGTCACGTGGCTAGTAGAAGGAAGTCAGCCATAAGGTCGGTGCAGTGAGGCGAATCCACATGTGGGTGGGGGATCTCTTGGGTCAAGCCGAACACCCAATTGTCCAATGTCGAGTTGGGTAAACCCCCCCCCCCCCACCCCCCCCCACAACTTCCTACACTAAGCTTGAGCCCAAGTTCGACTTAGGTCCAAACATGACTTCTAGTTCTTGTGGTCTAAAACCAGCTTCTAAATTGATCTCGAAGGAGGAGTAGGGTGACTGCCAAAGAAGAGGCCTCTGTTTTCGTTGTGGTGAGAAGTGGAACCCCAAACACTCTTGTAAATTTATCCATTAACAATTGGTCCTCTTCGGGGAAGACAAAGACGTCCCGGCAGACGCTGAGGCAGATCCATGAAGGATATTTCAGATTTGGCTATTAAAACTCTCTCCCTTGGGGTCTCACCACCCATCAAACCCTTAAGGTTTGTGGCTCAATTAGTGGCAAAGATGTAATCACATTGGTGGACCCAAGGGCATGGGCTAACTTTCTTTCTTCTAAACTAGTTTTTTTCCTTAGGTTTACCACTATTATAGCTACGACCATTCCAAGTAGAGGTAGGAATGGGGCCATCGAGCAAAGGGTGGGTGGCTATGAGAACGTTATGATTCATGTGCAGGGTATCACTATTTGTGAGAATTTTTTTTTGTTATGGAGCTGGCGCATTCAAAGGTTGTGTTCAAAGTAGGTTGCCTCGCTAGCTTGGGAAAGTTTGAGGGTGATTACAGATTGTTAACTTTGAGTTCAATGCGGGAAGACACCAAGCTGACGCTTCGTGGGGACCAAAGTCTTGGTTGATCATAGGCTATTGTGAAAATGACCATCAATGCATTGCAAAATAGTGAGAATGAATTCTCAGTGACTTCTATATTTAGGACCGAGGAAGCTGGAGAGAAGGCCCTAATTTCGGCTGGAGGAAGCTGGATTTTGGTTGTTACTTGGAGAAGAGAGATATATAAATAGAGGGAAGTAACATTGGTTGGAGGGTGTGGAAATTGGAGAAGAGAATTGGCCTCTAGAAAGCCAAATCTTTTCTCTTATTGCTTTAAACATTTACATTTTTACCTGAACAATATTCTCATATTTGAGGGAATCATCACACTTATATTTCTTCCTCTGAGCTTTTTCAACATTCTTCTCTAATCATATCTTCTAATACTTTTCTTTATATTTTCTATTTTTCCTATATTTGCTTATTCTATTATGGGGGAGGGTTTTATACCAAGAAAACTTACAACTTAGTGTTAGATTTCGATCACAGGCTTTTTCTTCTAGATGGTTACCACATGCAGCATCGCAACCATGCAGGATCATGTTGAGGGTTTGGAGAGACAAATGGCTGAGTTCCACGCGAAAAATGGTCGTTTGATGGAACCAATGATGAAGCGGATGGATGATCTGATGGAGAAGCAAAAACAGTCGCATTCTCACGATGACGATTGTCACTCTTATATTAATGACTGTGGAGGAGGGCGTCACCGCGAACATGCTCCGAACAGAGTCAACAACAATCGAATGGTTGAGATTCAACCCTTTGAAAACTCTGACGCGAGAGGGTGGCTAGTGTGGGTTGACTATTTTTTTCCATATCTCAAGAATTCCAGTCGTGGAAAAATTAGAGTAGGTCGTGCTTGCTCTCCATGGTGAGGCACTAACCTGATTTGGATGGTGGGAATCTCAATCTTCCTTCCGCACTTGGCTACGTTTTAAGCAAGACTTCCTTAAAAAATTTGAACCTGAAGCAACTTTGAACCCTTTAGTTGCATTGTTAAAGGTGGTGCAAACGAATTTGCCCGTGGAGTACTGTCATGATTTTAAACTAGCAACGAGGTCGCACAGACACCTCAGTGGGGACATATTACTATTCTTGTTCCATGAGGGACTCAAGCCAACTATCATATTGGAGATGGAGGTGAATGAGTTTCAGAATTTACAGTTAATGATGGATTGCACCATTGTGTTAAAGCTCGAAATGTCGCATGGCTAGAAGAAGGAAGGCAGCCACAGGGTCGGTCCAGTGAGGCAAATTGGCATGTGGGTTGGGGAATCTCCAGGAGCACCGATTACGCTAGGCCTAACCCCCAATTGTCCAATGTTGAGTTGGGTAAACCTCCCCCAACTTCCTGCACTAAACTTGAGCCCAAGTCCGGCTCAGGTCCAAACATGACTCCGCGTTCTAGTGGTCCAAAACCAGCTTTTAAATGGATCTTGAAGGAGGAATGAGATGACCGCTAAAGAAGAGGCCTCTGTTTTCGTTGTAGTAAGAAGTGGAACCCCAAACACTATTCTAAATTTCTCCATCAACAATTCGTCCTCTTCGGGAAAGACGAAGACCTCGACAGACGCTGAGGCAGATTCATGGAGGATATTTTCGATTTAGCTATTAAAACTCTCTCCCTTGATCTTTCTTCTTTCAGTTATTGGGGTCTCACCACCTATCAAACCCTTAAGGTCCGTGGCTCAATTAATGGCAGAGATGTAATCATATTGGTGGACCCAAGGGCAGAAGCTAACTTTCTTTCTTCTAAACTAGTTTTTTCCCTAGGTTTATCACTACTACAGTTGCCACCCTTCCAAGTAGAGGTGTGGAATGGCGCCATTGAGCAAGGGGTGGGTGGCTGTGAGAACGTTGTGATTCAAGTGCAGGGTATCACTATTTGCGAGATTTTTTTTGTTATGGAGTTGGGGCATTCGGAGGTTGTGTTCGGAGTAGGTTGGATCGTTAGCCTGCGAAAGTTTGAGGGTGATTACAAATTCTTAACTTTGAGTTGGATGCATGAAGGTACCAAGCTGATGCTTCGCGGGGACCCAAGTCTTTGTTGATCACAGGCTTGTGGTAAAATGATCATTAATGCATTGAAAATTAGGCAGATGAGTTCTTAGTGACTCCTATATTCAGGATCAAGGAAGCTGGAGAGGAGTTCCCCAATTTCAGCGATGACGCATGAATTAGTAGCCAAGTTTGACTCTCTTTTTCAGACCCCTTCTAGAGTTCCTCCCCAAAGAGAGCTTGACTATTCCACCACCCTTAAAGAGGGAGTAGACTCTGACCATATAGGTATTCTCGCTACAAAAAATCTGAGATTGAGAAGATAGTGGAAGAAATTTTGCAAATGGATATCATCCGGCCTAGTATGAGCCCTTTTTCTAACCTTGTTATTTTAGTTATGAAAAAGGATGGTCGATAGAGGTTCTGTGTGGATTATAGGGCCTTGAACAACATTACGATTCCTAATAAACTCCCCATCCCGATTATAGAGGAGTTATTAGATGAGGTTGCAAGGACAACTATCTTTTTGAAGCTTGACTTGAAGTCTAGGTACCACCAAATCCGTATGAAGAAGGACTTACCCAAAACAACATTTAAGACTCATGAGAGGCATTATGAGTTCTTAATCTTGCCTTTTAGTCATAGGAATGCCCCTTCTACCTTTCAGGCTTTAATGAACAATCCTGCGACCATTCCTACGCAAATTTGGTCTTGTGTTTTTTATGATATTTTGGTGTATAGCAAGGATTTGGAGATTTGTAGGGAGTATTTATTTGGGGTATTTGAGGTGCTGCAACAAAATCAGCTGCTGATAATTAAAAACAAATGTTGTTTTGAGTGTGACCACATTAAATTTTGGGACGCATAATCTCTGTCTAAGCGGTTGCTGCAGATCCCTGAAATATCCAAGATATGCTTGACTAGCCTCCACCTAAGGATCTTAAGGGTTTGAGAGGCTTTCTAGGGCTTATCGGGTATTATCGCTGATTTGTAGAGGTTATGGCAATATTGCTTGGTCACTGACTCAATTACTAAAGAAATATGGGTTTCATTGGGGTCCTAAAGTCGAGGAAGCTTTTTGTAAACTTAAGGTTGTTATGGTCCTGTTCCAATTTTGGTTGCTCCTTGTTTTCCCAATTCTTTCCAAATTGAAACAAATGCTTCTGATATAGGAATTAGGGCTATTCTAATGCAGGAAAGGAGCCCTATTGCATATATGAGCTAGAAATTTTCAAAAAGAATGCAACGGAAATCTGTATATGAGCGAGAATTAATGGCCATTGTCTTGGCGGTTCAAAGGTAGCGTCACTATCTTTTGGGACAGAATTTCGTTGTATTTACAGACCAGAAATCCCTGAAGTTTTTGCTGGATTGGAAGTTGGGAGGGGAAGAGCAATTGGAATGGATTTCCAAACTTATGGGGTATAATTTTGAGATAAGGTATAAGGCTAGATTTTAGAATCAGGTTGTAGATGCTCTTTCCAGGAGATTTCGCTTTTCCTCTCTATTTATAATTTCAGCAGCTAAATGGGCAGAGTTGGAAGATTATGTAGATGTCAAATTGCATGCCATCATCTAGAAGTCGGTTTGTGGAGATGAAGTGGCTGCTGGTTTTTCTCTTAAGGATGGTAGATTCCTATATAAAGGGTGGTTGGTAATAGCTAAGACTTTCAAGTGGATTTCTAAGATCTTTGAGGAGTTTCATGGGTCGAAGTTAAGAGGGCATTTGGGATTTTTTCGAACATAGAAGAGAATTTCTGCCATTTTGTATTGGGAATAGAATTTGTTTAGTGTTGTAAGGTGTGTCAACGAAAGAAACATTCCAATGTCTGGTCTGATATTTCAATGGATTTTATTGGTGGGTTGCCTAAACCGAAGGAATTTGATGTTATTTATGTTGTGGTGGATCATATGACAAAATATGCCCACTTTTTTGTTCTCGCTCATCCTTTCACTATGAAGGATGTGGTTGTCATTTTCCTTAAGGAGGTCGTGCATCTTCATGGTTTTCCCTCATCCATTGTCTTTGATCGAAACAAGTTCCTTTTGAGCACCTTTTGGTCTGAATTGTTTAAACCACTTGGAACCTCTTTGAAAATGTCTTCCACTTATAACCCACAAACGGATCACCAAACAGAAGCTATCAATAAGTGTTTGGAAGCTTACCTCCGCTACCTCATCGGAACTAAAGCCAAAACAGTGATCCCCACCTTTGTTGAGAGGCGGGGTTGATTCTACTATGGAAGAAGTTAGGCTATTATTAGAAGAAACAATCAGATGCTTGAGGAATTGCATGAAATAGGAGGTTGATAAAAGAAGGATTACAATAGTTTTTGATGAAGGAGATTTAGTATTTTTGAAGTTGCATCCTAATAGGATGAAGTCCCTTGCTACCAGAATCAACAAGAAGTTAAGTGCCAAGTTTTATGAGTCATTTAAGATACTTGAGAAGATTGGAGAGGTGGCATACCGGTTGAAATTACTTGACAATGTTCGCATCCACCCCATGTTTCATGTGTCTTTATTGAAGAAGAGTCTTGGCCTTACCGTGGAACCCCACCCACCAACCTTGAAAGATGAAAACGAGCTATTGGTTCAACAAGAGGAGATTCTAGACAGTCGCTACAACAAACTGCGTGAACATCAAGTGTTGATTAAATGGCAAGATTTCAAGGGGGTATTGTTACACACCCCAGGAGATCTAGGAAGAGCAAGGGCATAATGGAAAAGTGACTACTTTTCAATTTACATATAGGAGGAGAGGAAAGAAAAATAAAGAGAGGAGTGGTGAGAGCAACGAGATTTTGGGTGTTAGTTAAAGGAGAGAGAAATATAAATAGAGGGAAGTAACATTGGTTGGAGGTGTGTGTAAATTGGGAGAGAGAATTGACATCTCAAAATTCAAATATTTTTCTCTTATTACTTTACACATTTACACTTTCATCTGAACAATATTCTCAGATTTGAGGAATCATCACTATGGTATTTCTTACTCTAATTTTTTACAACATTCTTTTTTGTTCATATATTTTAATACTTTCTTTTATATTTTCTATTGTTCCTATATCTGCTTATTCTGTTCCGAGGAAGGTTTTTATAGCAAGAAACCTTACAGAGTACTTAGGTCACTTAATCTTAGGTCTTGACTGACCCAAGATAAAATATAAGCAGTGTGACTAATTGACCTCTTCCGTAATATATTAACAAATGCTAGGATTTATAGGTTATTATACACAAATTATTAAATGCTACGAAATAATTGCTAAACCTTTAATTGACATGCTCAAGAAAAATAGATTCAGATGGCAACAAGAGGTGAAGCCAGCAATCCAAAGGTTGAAGAAGTTACTCAGTTGTGCACCAATTTTGACTTTCCTTGATTCTTCTAAGGATTTTTTTTTTCTGAAGTGTATGGTTCAAGAGGAATAATAGGCATTGTGTTGATGTAGGGGCAGCACCCTATCGCATATATAAGTACAGTTCTTAACATGTAGCAACAATCGTTGTGATACGAGAAAGAGTTATCGGTGTTGTCTTTGTAGTACAAAAATGCAGACATTATTTGCTAAATATATTTTGTTATTAGAATAGATCATTAAAGCTTGAAATATATTCTAGAGCAAAGATTAACAATTGATTTCCAGCAGAACATTATGGAGTTTGACTTCTCAATTAAGTACAAAGAGGCAAGAAAAATGTGGTAGTTGATGCCCTTCAAGGAGGGAGGAGATGGAATGTTGTAGTATTGACACACTAGTTGCAAGCTGATTTAATACATAAAATCCATTTGTTGGACAAATGATTTGAATTTACAAAAACTAACTAAGAAAGTTCAAGAAGGGACAACTCCACACAAACACTATACATGGAAACATGGAGAATCAAGAAGAAAGTGAAGATTGGTTATAGGCAATGACAAAGACTTGAGGGATGATATATTAAAATGGATGCATAGTTCGGTTGGAGGAGGGCGTTTGAGAGTTAATGTCGCCATGAAGAGGGTGAAAGATATTAAGAAGTTTATCCAATACTATAATACTTCTTAACATTGTAAGTATGACACTGCAAAATATCCGAGGTTTCTCTAGCCTCTACCGGTTCCGAAATATATTTGGCAACATGTGACTATGGATTTATTGAAGGATTGCCTAATTCTTTTGGGAAGAATGTTATATATGTGGTAGGAGAAAAGTTGAGTAAAAATGCACATTCCATGGATTTATCTCATCCTTATTCCTCTAAGAATGTGGCTCAAGCTTATTATATTGTGTTTAAGCTACATGGATTCCCAAGTAGTATTAAGAGTGATGGAGATGTTATATTCATAAGCCAGTTTTGGCACGACTTTATGATACTAAAGCGAGTTTAGATTCAAATTTATCAAGTTACTATCCCCAAATGGATGGTCAAACCGAGGCGGTGAACTGTTCGTGGAAACATATTAGGAGTGTATGCATAATAATACTCTCTATAAATGGTATAAATGGCTACCCTAGCTTAATGATGGTATAATACTTCTTATCATACAACTACTAAAGCTATACCTTATGAAATAATGTTCGGACAACAAGAACCAATCAATCTTCCTTATCTTCGAAGAGAATGCAAAGTGGAAATGGAGGATAAAAGCTTGAGAAAAAGATAAGAGATGATGAAACTAAAGTTTCATTTGAGAAGAGCAAAGAATGAGACAAGTAGCAGATAAGCATAAGAGTGAGAGGCAATTTATGATTAGAGATTTTGTCTATGTGAAGCTACATCCATATAGGCACATTCCAGTGGCCTATAGAAGAAATTGCAAGCTAAGTCATAGGTACTTTGGACCATACAAGGTGACTAAGTGTATTGGGACTGTAGCATATAAACAGGGTCTTCCCGCTCACAACAAAATTCACAATCATGTCTCTCAACTAAAGAAACATGTTCACAATATGGTCGCTACCACTAATCTCCCTCAACAGCAGAAGAATGTCATGAATGCAAGAAGTAAAGGAATGCCCATGACTAAAGTCCTGGTGAAGTGGAAACATCATCTTCCATAGGATTGCACATGGATCTGGAGAGGAAATTTCTAGCTTGAAGATCCTTGAGGACAAGGATGCATTCATGAGGAGAGCTATGTTAGGTCATTTGTAAAGTCGTTTGTCAAATTTGTTAGCATTAAACTCAAATACAATCAGTTATCTTTAGGAGTGTGCGTTTCTGTTTAGCAGGAATCTGGATGGTCAATAATTATTACCTTTAATTGTGTGTTTTTAATATTAATTATAATGTTAATTATAGCATATTTGTTATGCGTAGAGATTAAATTTGAAAATTTTATTTTGAGATTATTTATTGTACTCCATGTTTTATGAAAAATTAAAGCAAAAGAGCAATAAAAGATAAAAGCAGAGATGTATCATTCATAACCAAAGTTTAGTGTGCTCTCACTTTTCCTCTCTCTTCAAGAAGAAAATTAAAATATTCCATGTCTTCTAATATCAAATTGGTACAGAGCTATGGTGAGTGTGACCAATAATCTATCACTGCTCCGACTGACAAAGATGACAAATGATGACAATTGGAACATCCAAATGAAACCCTGCTTGGATCTTAAGATGCTTGGGAGGTGGTGAAAAAAGTTTTGACGAACTAGAAAATACTACAGGATATACTGCGACACAAAACAAAATGTTTAAAGAGACAAGACCGAACGATAAGGCAGTTTTGTACATGTTGTATAGAGCTGTTCATGAGTCCACTTTTGAGAAGATTGTTAGTGCATCAACTTCGAAGGAAGCACAGGATATCTTGGAAAAAGTGTTCAATGGTGCCAACCGAGTTAAGTAGATGAGTCTTCAAACTCTACGAGGTGAGTTGAAGGCCATGAAGATGAAGGATTCAGAGGATGTATCAAGTTACATTACTCGTATGCAAACAGTAGCTAATCAACTCAAACACAATAGAGAAACCCTACAGATGCAAGGGTTGTGGAGAAAATTCTTCGTTCGTTGACTGATGATTTTGAAAATGTTGTATATGCAATCGAGGAGTCAAGAAATTTGGAAGAGGTGACCATCGATGATCTCAGAGCTTCTCTTGAAGCTAATGAACAACGGAAGGAAAAAAAGCAAGAAGTGTTGGAGGAAGCTTTACAAAAGATGACCATTAGAAAGGACAAAGTGATGTATGCGCAACATAACCAAGGACGTGGACGCAGAGGTCGAGGTTACGATTGTAGTAGAGATCAAGGCAGTGGAAACAACAATGAAGAGAGAGAACAAATGAACCAACAAAATCGGCATGGAAAAGGATCCAGTCGTTGAGGAGGTGATCGTTCTAATTTTCCAAATGTTGAATGTTACAATTGTAGAAAATATGGACATTACACAAGGGATTCCAATGCTAATAAGAAAGTGGAAGAAGATGCAAATTTAGTTAAGGAAGATGAAGAATCCTCATGATGGCCAATGAAGGCATCACTATGGACAGTCACATGGAGTGGTATCTAGAAACTGGTGTTAGCAATTATATGTGTGGGCACAAACATCTCCTTGTTTATATACAACAGATAAAAGATGAGCGTGTCTTTCAGAGACTCAACGAAGGTCCCAATTAAAGGCAAAGGAAAAATATGTTTTTCCCAAAAGGATGGAAAGACTAGTATTATGGAGGACGTCTATTATGCACCTGACTTGAAAAATAATATTCTCGGTATAGGACGATTACTGGAGAAAGGATTTTCGGTTTCATGAATGACCGGATGTTGCACTTGAAGGACAAAAGTGGTATAATTCTTGCACGTGTTGAGATGAAAAAGAATAGGATGCTCAAACTCAACCTAACAATAAAGAAAATTTCTTTCAGGCGTGAATGGAAAGTTAAGGACGAAGAATAAGTTTTTAAAACGTCTAAAGCATTAGAAGCCCAGATGGTAAAGATGAAACTGCAAAATAGGTTTAGGCCGAGTTTAAGAGGGGATGAATTGAACTTTCAGAAACTTTTCGCAATGATGGCTTATAAAATGTAGAATGAAACTTCTTTATAGAAACTACTGAAAATTGATATTAAGAAGTACATAACAAAAGTTCAATAGATTCCATATCAAATACAATTAATTGAGATAATTCACAAAACTGAAAATAGCAAACAACAGTTAACTGGAATCCCAGAAACAATCAACTGAATATTATACACTCAATCAAACAGTTCGGAAAACAAATCACATTCAGAAACAATTGATCAAGAAGTTAACACGAACAAATTAGTCAACCAGTAAAAATATTAGAAACAGAAATGGAAGCAATTAATTGATTATAAAGTGTATTTCAGAATTACACAACAATAATCAGATGAACAGTAATTGTAGTAAACTCCAGATCAAGAAACAAAAACTAATTCAAGAAAGCGGATTTCCAGAAATTCAATCTATTAAACAGTGATATCAAAAAACTTTAAGCACTTCAATACTATCAAGAAGTGATTCAGTCATTTATTCAATGATAAAACAGTTCCAGAAGAACACATAATAGCACCAGAAGAACAAACAATCAATTACATGCGAAGAAAAATTAATTGTGCGAGTGACAGAGAAATATGATAAGCGTTCAAGAAGAGAGAAAGAGAGATGAAGAACACAAGATTTTATACTGGTTTACCCTTTCTCAAGGGCTACGTCCAGTCCTTTGCCAACCAGCAAAGATTTCCACTAACAAAGATCTCAAAGATTAGTTTACACAATACAAAACCACTTGCATCCCGCAAGCAACCACTGCTCCAACAGCAAACAATGTACTGCACCCCACAACAACTGTCCAAACTATGCAGAACCCACTGCACATAACCAGTTACAATTTATAGACCACTATGTAATTTGTAACCACAGTTCCAGTACAAAGATGATTAAGAATATTACAAATACAATTGTAGTTCTACTCAATAGATTACAAATTGAATTAAGAACAAAGTACAACATTTAGCTCTGGAACAAAACCACAGTTACACGAATTCACACTCAAAGAAATACTCAAAGATTAGTGTTCTTAATGATTTTCTTGATGAAAATTCATTGCCAAAAGATCTCAAGGTGTTCGCACATTTTCTCTCCAGAAAAATTCACAAGTACACGCTCAAATGTCTTAGTTACTTTGAAATCATGTGTTTTCCCTTTATATATTGGTTATAAATCCTGTCAAAATTTCAATCGATTGTATCAATCGTTCAATGCATTTGTATGATAGTTAAATGAACTGAATTGATGTAAAATAAAAATAAATTATCTGATATATCACTTGTGTGCTTGAGGTTTTATTTTCAGGTTGTAACTTTTTGACACTAATATAAATGATGTTTGTTATAATAAATTGAATTCTTGCTTGTCCATAGAGCACTTATTATACACATTTTTTTTACTATTATAAATGATATTACTTTATTAACTATTATTTTATGTATTTCGCTATATAATATAGTGTCCTATCCGTTACTGACCTTATAAGGTGGTTTAAAGGTTATCAAACAACATAGGCTACTTTTAGTTCCAAGATTGTAGTTGGATAATTATTACCTCTTATTGTTTTCTGGCTAGTTTTCTATAGGGGTCATATTTTATAATTGAAGCCCAATTATGCACCAGTTATCTTTGGCCCACTTTAGCCCCTGCCATTATACACCTTCATTTCCATGACTGTGCACTAGTAGAAAAGAAACATTTAATCGCGATTGTATAAGGCTTATAAGCGCGGTTGTACAACCGCGATAAAAAGTACTAAAGATACAAATGCGGTTGTACAACCGCGATGGAAAGTATAAATACCACCGCGGTTCTTCAGAAACCGTGTTGAAAAATGGCACAGAAGGTTCAAAAATATACAGAAACTACACATACCAGCGTGGTTGTAGAGGGAACCGCGCTGGTATGTGCCAGTTTTTTTTTTTAAATGGCAGTAGCTATTCGCTACTGCCCGATGCCAAAATTCATTTGATATCAACACATACCAAAACTAAAATCCAAAATTTCCAATTCAATACATACTCAATTCAAAATTCAAAATCCAATATCTCCAATTCAACACATACTTAATTCAACATTCGATTTTTCACAAATACAACAATTCTAAGTATTTACACAACCATTATATAAGTCTATATATGCATACACTAGAAAGTTGTTACAATATATTACAACTTAGACAAATATTACTATACATTATACTATACTTACTACAAGCTAACTATAAGATTTCATTTCTCTTCTCAATGAAGTAAGTTGCCCATTCTGTCCGAATATCTTCTATGTACTTGTGTTCAATTGGGTCTGGATCTATGAACATCTGAAATAGAATAATTGTGTTAGTGGTTATCATCATATGCTCATCATAATTTTATCTAATTTGAACACTTTCATACATGTTCCCAAGAGTCGATGATATGGGCTTGAACTATGGTCTTCATCCAATGCATGACGTAGTAGCCACATTCCCAACGTCCTTTTTGTTTGTTACACTACAATTTCATCAAAGTTAATTCATTAGACAAGTCAACAATGAATTTAATAGGTTCAATTAAGAATGAAAATACCTTAGGCTGCACCCAACGTAGGGTATGAGATGAGGATATAGATCTACCGCCAAGTACATTAATAACATTAATTGCACTAAAATCAGAGATGATTAGTAATAACTTGCATATTATACAAACAAGATCAATATTTTATAAGGTAAATTAAATCATACCTTTGTACCACTTGTTTGAAGTCATTAGTTGGCTTCTTATGCAGTGAACAGAACCAGACCACAGTGTTATCGAAAGGACAAACAACCATTAGTTGTCAATGGCTCCTAAAATAATGAATCCATTATTTATGTTCTCTAAATTACTTGAAATAAAAAATATAAAGATTAGTAACTTACAATTGAAAAATTAGGGCAAAATAAATGCTCTTTCTGGATTCTCCAATCCATTTCTGTATATAAGTTTGGCATTCCAACCTTTTATTTCCAGACATTTGTATGCTTTGTGACTCAAGGAATCCATAGATATCAGGATTCCCTGAGTTATAAACTAGTTTGATTATGTACCTACATTGTTAATATATTGAATATCAGTAAAAACATATTAAGAAATATAAAAATGTGTAACTCTAAAATATACTTACATCATCCATAACTGAATGACTGTAATGTTTAACATTCGGGATCCCATGGCGATTTCATTATATTACAGAAAACATAAAATACCGGGGATCGAACATCCCCAGACTCAATACCAACACGTCATGATAAACATAAATATTACAGAAAACATAAAATGTCGGGGATCAAACATCCCCGGACTCAATACCATCACGTCATGATAAACATAAATATTACAGAAAACAAAAAATGTCAGGGATCGAACATCCCCGGACTCAATACCAACACGTCATGATCAACACGATACAATCCTAGTGATATACCCTAATCTCTCTAACATCATCCTAGTAATTTAATTAAATAGAAGCATTAAGAATTTGACAAAAGAAATGGACGAACCTGTAAAGTAGAGACATTGGCATCAATACCACGATACAATGGCAGCAGACTTGAGAAACGTGTGGATGACTATGGCGGATACCTCAAAATAGAAAATGAAGTTAAACAGAGAAAAATGAATAAGTGCAGAAAATTATGATACATTTGTATAGCTACTAGTTTTATGATAATACAACATATTTAGTTAATCTAATATACACACCAAAACGAAAATTCCAAGTTGAGAAAGAACGGCTATGGACCTTGAAAACACTTTTTCTCGGATGAAAACTCTATGCCACCCAAAATGCCAAACTTTCAACAAAAATGGCTAAAAATCAAGGTATCCAATGCTGCAGAAAACATTGAAAGTTAACCATGAAGTTAACAACAAATGCGTGACTATGAGATTGATTCATGCTTAGCAATATTAACAATGGGTTTGTGTAAAACAAAACTAAAAACAATGAGTAAGAAGCTTGGAGTAGAAGAATGAGGCAGAAAGAAAGAGAGACCTGAGCGGTGGTGGTGGCGGCGGAAATGGCGAGACCATGAGGAATGGCGAAATGGCGAGACCACGAGGAAGAATGCAATGGCGAGACCGAGAGAGAAAGAATGAAACGGCGAGACCAAGAGAGGAAGAACAAAATGGCGAGACCGAGAGAAGGAGAATGAAATGGCGAGACCGAGAGAGGAAGAATGGCATTGCTCGAGAGAAAGAGAGAAAGATGAAAGCGAGAAGGAAAACGCACAAAAAAATCCTAAAAGAAGGGGATATGAACGTTGTTCCCACTAACAACCACGTTCGTATCCTCCTGCAAAACAATTTAAAAATTGTTTTGCAGATACCGCGTTGGTATCTCCCTTCAGTTTTCAATTTTAAAATATTTGTGCCTTACCATCGCGGTTCTCGCGTCAACCGCGCTAATATAATTGTACTTAATTTCAAGAATGCCACCGCGTTGTTTTTAATTGCGATTCCATCTTAACCACGATGATATCCCGCCGTAGAATATGTTTTTACTACTAGTGCACTCTCGACCGCCACTGTGGTACTCAGCCGAGCAATCTCTGACTGTTCTATAGGACCTTCATCATCTGAATCCAATTTGCTCTCCCTCAACATGCTAAAGAAATCTCGCCCCTTTTGAGTAGTGGACGTCATCAACTTTGTAATAACAAGGAAAAATAAAAAATCCTCACAATATCAAAACATAAACTAAACCTTACCATTAAGCTCGTTAAAAGGATGAGGAGATGTATACAACTCGAGGTTGGCAACTTCCTCGACTGTCCCTCCAAAACCGAGATGGTCTTTCTCTCCTCTTGGACATCATTGACATGGGCCAAGAATTTATTTTTGCTAGGATATTTGTCCAAGAAAATGGGAATCTCGAGGTATCACCATCATAAAAATATTTCCTTACCCCTTCCGAAATTCCTACCCTAAATAATGAATTCTTAAAATACATATAAGATGTTGTATACGGAGTTAAGACACACTGCTTTGGTTGACCGACTAAGGATAACTAGGTCACCTTGCTCCCAGGACGAGTGGAGTAAAAGTAAATAAAATTTTGGGTTGTCGCCTTTAAATTAAGCATTTTACATGCCAACCAAAATGCTTGTAATGCCTGCCAATTATTAGGATGAAGTTGGGTGGACACAACATTTAGAATTTGGATGACATCCATCATCACATCATCCAGAGGAAATTTAACATGTGAGTCAGTGATGAAGCATGCATAATAATAGAAAAAGTCATCAAAAGAGCCTTTTCGGCCATGGCTAACATTTTCATTAAAATCGCAACACTTTACATTTACAATGTCATCCGCACTAGAAATTTCTAAAATGGTAACCGAGTTTGCAAAACTCCACAAATCAGCATTGCTTTGAAAATATGAAAATTTTTCTCTAACCTTAGAATGCACCCACTCATATCCTGACCTCAAAGGGGCCCTCCTTTGTCAGAGTAATTACCAACTGGAGCAACCTCGGCTGCGACAGCAAAATGGGAAAGAGAAGAAGTGACTTCGTCTGAACTCACCGAGATAACACCAACTGTTTTTGCAACAGGCTCCTCATTGGACGACCTTGAAAACTCCCCAAAGATAGAGTTATTCTAGCTATGGACCGAGAATAAATAGTAGAAAATACATGTTCGCTCTTGGTTGAAGACGACTAAACCAACTAGGTTTTCTTTGATAAAGGAGAGACAAAATGTGGTGGCCCATGATTGAAAATAACGCTATTTATAGACATTGAAATCCATAAGACCCAATCTGCCAACCCCATCCTCACCGTTAAACTAAAGCACATCTAACGACTTATATAACGTGATGTTTGAGACACAAATGTGACTTTTCTAACACGTCATCAATGCTCGAGAAAAAGGTGCCAAAACTATGAAGGTTTTTCGTGTCTCTGCATATCACCTCTCGGTCACTCTATAATAAAAGTTTTTTCGTGCCTTTTGCATGTCACATCTCGATCACTCAAGCCTTGTGGGGCCTCTATACTCCAACCAAGATTAATGTCCAATATTTCTTAGAGCCAATTTGAAACCGACTTAAACATCCGAGAAACAATACTAACAAGAATCGAATACTGACAAGAACCAAGTACCAAGTACGAGATGCTCTAAGCTCAAAAGGATTGACTTGTAATCAAATGATTAAGCAATAAGATTAAGAATAATAGCATGATTATAAAAGTTATAATTATGGACCTTATGAACAGTAGCATGACCCAATAACATTCCTATAAATACGAGGAGAGGTCCTCCAAAGATAAGGATAATGTCATTTTCACTTCTCATATTATACACATACTTACTTGATCGTTGAAGCCTCTTTTACAGATCTTCCCTGACCGAATAGCTGAACCAAGTACCAGAAGTCAACTTATTAACCGAGAAGAAATCAAAAATTTGAAGTTTAAAGTCGATCCTACATCTCACTTATAATTATCCTTCGAGTGTTTCCCGTAACACTTTGTTTACAAAGTTATAAGAGCCATTCTAGAAGTAACAAAATTTGGAAGAACCCTTTGATAGCGTCAATGTGCAATGATATTCAACATAAAGACCACTACAGTTGCCTAGCAAGTCTTGCTGGAAATAATGATGTCAATATCATATCTTTAATCTCTCATTTGTGACCCTTCCGACTCTCCTCTAGTCACTTTATAGACGTGACTAGTACTATTGATTGACATGAAATTATCCTAGCTATACTTGGGTATTCAATGATAGCACGTAAAATTATTGAAGACACTTATTGAAGTGCTCGTGTGAATTAACGATCTTTGGAGATACCCAGTGGATAGAGAAAGCTTGAGAGGAAGGTTATATTATTATTGCGTTATATTTTTAAATAAGATTTTAAATGTCCTTGATTATTTAGCTAACTATTAATATTAAAACATTGTTTTACACTACGATTGGTCCTTTAAAATATTCCCAAAAACATTTATTACATTACAATTGTAAAGCTCCTCAAGTAGTTGGGAGATCAATGGATTCAACAGCTGAAAACTGTTTCGAGTTTCGGGAAAAAAAAAATGATATCCTACTAATTGTAAAGAGAAAGTAAGGAAAGTATTGGAGTACAACGGAAGTGAGGGATGGAGAGCTCATTCAATTATCTTTGCAGACCTAGCACAGAGACTGTTCACGACTTTCCTAGTATTAGAAATGGTTTCTAAGGTTGCAGGGTATATGGCATCCGTTTTGGGATCATCAAATATGACAAGGCATCCAGCTCCTTGATCCATTGTCCCGGTGAACATCTTGTCCAAAATCATCTGAGACAACTTTCGCTCCACATGATCAACAGGAAGTTTAATTAGTTCAGAAATGTGTGCAATCTCAACCCTTGAGAAAGGTTCAATCAATCTACAAAGGTTGAGTTCCAGAGCAGTATCGTACAGGGATGAAAGGTGTCTGTGGACAATTGGATCTTTCTCGATCTGAGTCTTATAATCTCGCAAAGCGATTTCAAATAAATTCACAGATCGCTTGGAAAGAGCATCTGCTACGGCTTTCATGACATCCAAGTCGGGTCCAAGATATAATTGGCCAGTCCAAGAATCTATAATAAGGGCCACACCATCAGGTTGATTCATCATGTTCAAACACAACAGCATGTATTTCAAGCTAATGGCATCCTTGGTGGGGTCATCAAGAGTTTCGAAAATTTCAAAAGCTTCCATGAAATAACTGAATGCAGTGTTGTAATCATTCTCCTCCGTATGAAGAATCCCACTCTGAAAATCTATGGCACCTTGTTGAGCTGGAGGAACTAAAACAGAATTTGCTGCTGTTCTTGCAGCTGTTAGGGCGGCTTTTGCCATCGGAACGTTTCTTAAGGAAACGTGTAGCTTGCTTTGAAGCAAGTGTATGTCTACAAGTAGACGCTTGTCATCTAGTCTTCTAACATCTTGGAGCAGGCCATTCAAGAGAGTCAAAGCTTCCAAATACTCCTTATTTTCCATGAGTATTGCAGCAAGTCTTTCCTCAAGTCGCTGCCTCAGCAAGGTATGCTTTTGAGCGCGAGTCCATTGCACCATTTCTTTGCAGAGCGCAAGTTGTAGATCAGAAGTCCCTGGTATTTTACAAACAGAATCAAGTATTCCCCTCACAGTCTTTGCCGTTTTTACTTTTGCAATCGACGAAAAGAAGGGCCTCAACCTCAACTGAGTAAAAAGGCTGCACAGATCCTCTGGCCTGTTCTCTTCCGCTAATTTCTCAGTGAGGTGTTTGATGGCCAGCACTTTCACGTCCAAAGCATCCGGGGAGGAAGAAGGATCATCAAGTACCTGATAAAGCATGGATATGGTCTCAGATGGGTCTTCGGCTTCCGTTGCCTGAAGAATTGAATTTGGTGTGGCAGGAAGAAAAGAAGCCATGGTTGCTGCTTAGTTCTGCAAAAAATAAGGCATATTTGGTAAAATGGATAAAAACCTGAAAACTAAAGACCTTTCCATCAGTATAGATTCTCGAGTGAACATTATTATGACAAATTCCACCGCTCCCGAAAAAGAACACAGAATTTGCATAAACGACAGGGTGTAATTTAAGATGAAGCAGTTCATTTGCCATACAATGATTTTAGATGAAAAACATCTGAAAAATTACTAACATTACAATGTAAATAAAATATTATTTCAAGGTTCAAATTTGGATGCTTAATTTTAATTACCACTAAAATGATGACGCAGAGAGTGGACGGCGATGGTGATAGATAGAATGTACATTGCATTACGTAGAGACAGCCATACGCCCATATCGTAAAATGCATCTAACACCATCGAATGGATTCCATTAACATTTTACACGTTCTAAACTTTCAAGCACAAAACATATCAAGTTGTTCTGTCAAGTCAAAAGTTCCACCTCATTATAGTTGATTTTGTTTTCAAATTTCAATGACATAAGTTAGCCACAGATGACATGCACTATGAGAATGACCACAAAATGGCACACAGATACAAAACAACTTTTATTTTGAAAAATGCATAACCCAATACAACATGCTCTTCTTATTGTGAGTAGGATGTAAAGACTAGGGAGGGTTTGTCATGAAAATTTTTATTGAAAACTACTAACCAACCTATACAATGTGACTAAGAAGTATTAATAGCTTTTGTTGACAACAGACCAAAAACATCATGCATAAAAACATATCAAGTTATTCTGCCAAGTCAAAAGTTTATCCTAGCCATAATTACAATTGGTGATAGTAATAGATATTGTTTTCAAATTTCAATGACATACGTTAGCCATATATGATAAGCCCTAAGAGATTCATCACAAAAAGGCAGATAGATACAAAACAATTTTCATTTTGAAAAAAGTGTAACCCAATACAAGATCTCTTCTTATTTGTGAGTAGGATGTGGGACTGGGGAGGGTTTGTCGAGAAAAAAAAATTATTGAAAACTACTAACTAATCTATAAAATGTGAATAAGAAGTATTAATAACTTTAATTAAGAACAGAACAAAAACATATTAACATTTTCAAATAGCCCTCAACGTCGCAAAGAACAAGCATAATCAATCCAGTAACAAATAGTCATCTTTCCCTCACTTCAAATTCGAACTAACAAACCTAGCTTTCTTATGCCATTAAATTCCCCAACCAGCTACCCCACATAAACCGTGTGTTCGTGCCCACGTCTATGCCCATGCACAAAAAGAATATGCGAATAACAGAAAAAAAAAAAAAAAAAAAAAATTAATGTAAAAAAAAAAAAAAAAAAAAAAAAAAAAAAAAAAAAAGAAAAAAAAAAAAAAAAAAAAAAAAAAAAACGGTAATGGTCAATAAATCGCAACCAAAATCATTAAGATAAGAAAAAGAAATTGAAAGATTGTTTAACACTTTTACTATTGTTTAAACTCAGAATAAAGAAAAGTATCAACACTATATAAATGTGAAGTTGAAAATTTGAAGGGGCCTTTTCCATCACTATCAATGTGGATTATACCAAGCAAGGTGAAGACTAGGCTATTCTTTCACACATCAATAATCAACACAAAAAGAAGTTTCAGGTCTACCATGAAAAAAGAACATTATTTGAAATAGTTAAACCAGATCATCAAAATCAAACAATTGGTTTTGCTAAGATTCAGAAACAGAAAGAAGATACTGTACAGGTAGACCCCATTCCAGAAAAGGACCCCGCAAAACTTACACTACGTATTCGTGTTATGTCTACTTCTCAGTTTCTTTAAAGGATAAAAGACTCAATTTCTTACGAGTGGAAACAAAAGGGAAACGAAATGAAACCCAAGGAAGCAAATGAATAAGGTGTGACAGAAACACAATCGGAACCAAAGGAGAAGGAGTACTTACCGATGACCCACAACCGTAAAGTTCAGGAGACTTGGCAAAGAATATTGGGATTACTTGTTACTCAATCTTTCTGAAAAAGTCAGTGATATTTCATATATTTTTATACATTTAGAATTTAAAAATACTTAAACGTCAGCAATATATGTCTGAAAATTGCACATTAAAGAATTAGGCGTTTGCTTCCCGCACCTCCATTATTACCAAATCCACCCACACTACTAATAAAAAGACTAAATTACACTCAGAATAATAAAAAATTAATTAAAATAATTAGGAAATAAAGTATTTTTAAATTAAATAATTAAACTTTAGATCATTTTAAATTTTTTTGGTAAAAGTGGTTTGAAAATAAATAACTTTACCTAATAAATTTTATAATCGGAACATATAAGTGTAATTATTTATACTTGTATAAGAATAAAAATATATTTATAACGGCAAGAAATTATTTAGAGAAAATATTTTAAATATTAATATAGAGACTTATAAAAATGAATTAAACAATCATTTTAGGGACTATGAAGTCAATCAAATTGATATGAACAACGACCCATTTTATTCAAATAAAAAGCTTATAATAAAGGTTCATGTAAATAAAATTTATTAATGTGGGTTCATTAAAATAGATTAGATTGAGAATAAGTTTTACAAGAATATAAAATATTATGTATGGAATTAGTTAGATAGACTCAAGGTTAAGTTTGTGTGTAGTTTTTAGAACCCACCATAATGGTTAACTAAGTAAATAAAGAGTGTTTAGGATGTTGCACTTTAGTGTGATGTTTTTGGTTTGTAGCCCGTATTGCTCAAGGCGCTTGTGAAGTAGTGTTTGGAGCTATAGATGATGTATAAGGAACGTAGGAATTATCTTACATCTGTGATGTATAAGGAACGTAGGAAGTGAAGTAATCCCTAAGTTTCTATAGGTGTTTTATCTCTGAGATTGGAGGATTATGAACATTGGAAATAAGTATACGGCTGCGATGATGGTATATTTATGTGCAATTATTTCTCATCAAATTGTTAGATTGTTTTTTGGGTGATTAATTTTTCTAGTGGTATTCTTGAAAATTGATTATAAAAATTGAAAGCTTGATTGTGTTTCTAATGTGTAGTTTATATTTATCACTAGTTGGAAATGAGCTTAGGTTGGATTATGGAGATTGGAATGGGTATTAAAATGTTAGGAACAGTTAGAAAGATAGAAAGTTAGAAAATTAAAAAAATAAAAACAAAAAAACACTTTAAACAAGATAAACTCAAAAAACTGAACTTTTCTAATTAATATTCTCACGTCAAAATATTCAAAGTTACAAGATTTTATAAAGAATTAATCTCATTATGTTGAAAAACAATCCTATCACCACTTAACAATACAATCATAAGTCTCAATTTAAATATATGTTGGTCTTTATATAAATCATGTATAGACCATGATTATCAACACAACCAGCGATTCTCTAACTTTACTAACACCCAGCGATTCGCCAACTTTACTAACACCTACTGACTCACCAACTCCACTAATTTTTAACTTTCCTCCTATAATACATTTTTTATTTTCTCTCCTTAGCCTTGACATCGTGCCTAACAATACTCCCTTCAATAGAAACAACCTTGTCCTCGAGGTTGAAATTTGGAAATTGAATCTTCATAGTCTTTGCCTCCTCCAATGTTACATCTTCCTTACCTCACTTCTCCCATTACTCTAAGATCTGTCGAACAGACTCTCTTTATCATCTACCACTCTTCTGTCTAAATTCATTGGGAAATCAAACTTGACCCTTTAATTTGTAAATCCATAGCCAACTTGGACTGCACTTGTTGCGGTCCAACTAAGACACATGAAAGACCATGTGACAATTTAGAGGACCAAAAATGGTCCATAATATCTAGCCGGTAGTTTTGGGTGCAATTTCACAAACATGGATTGCTACCTATGAGATCGAATTTTCAAATACACCATCTTACCCACTTGAATAGGAGAAGGTTCCTATGTTTATTCGCAAAGTTCTTCATCTGATCTTAAGTTAGTTTAGGTGATACTTTAATTGTTTCAAAACCTCATCCCTATTCATTAGATCTTGAGCCACTACCTACACCACTATTTCTTTCGAATAAACCACACTAATGAAGAGGGGGGTGGGGGGGGGGGGGGGTCCCCCCAAAAAAAA
>Ga0209700_103869_pt1 | contig 27991 bp, 5 predicted proteins | sample SiratroredBW_FD_187528 | JGI IMG/M metagenome (GOLD analysis project Ga0209700, IMG submission 187528) | Root nodule microbial communities of legume samples collected from California, USA - Siratro red BW (SPAdes) (version 2) | ecosystem: Host-associated > Plants > Roots > Nodule | place: USA... | reverse complement strand
TATATATATATATATATATATATATATATATATATATATTATGAGTCATATTATATATTATATATAATGGAGTTGAATTAGATTGAAAAAATAAATATGATAGAGATATAAAATTCAACCATCACAACCATTATTCATGAATCTAAACCTTTATCTTAGAAAATGGAAGTACGAAAAAAAAAAAAGGAAATTATGATTAAAGGGTTAAAATAAAAAGTCCAAAAGTTTATTTTTTGTTTTTCCGACTTCTAAAAATTTAAGGAGCCTTGTTAGAATAACAGTGACTCGGTATATTCAGGAGCTTTGAATAGGAAATCATGATACGACAATTCTAATCTTTAATATGCAAATAATAACTTGTTGACAAGAAGTACTAAAGAAAAAAATATGGATATGAAATCATTAATGAGCTTGTTTGGACAGAGAAAGATTATGGATTCTAATTAGTTTTGATTAAATACATTTTTTAATAATAAGAATAAGTGTGCTTTATAAAAAAAAGAAACTAAACAGAACGTTTATCTTAAATAAATTGCTTGCATAGCTTGATGTCTCTTACATAAGAAAAACATATTGTTAGTTCTTTAAATATAAATCGTTGTGACTTTCAGGTTTATCAGTGTTGGATATAGGGTGGAATTTAAACTGTAAAGTGATTGTTGTTGGATGATAAAAAAAAAAGGGCTAATGAGTTGGCTGTTGGGTGATAGAAAACTTGGGTGAGCATTATTAATAGGGCAATTGATTTAAAAGAAATTTTGGAGACAAATTGTTGGCTGGTAAAGTTCTGTGGCCGTCACTGCTTGATATATATAATTGAAAAGATTTTGGTGGTTGTTGAAATCTTTGTCCACCTTGAGAAGAACCGGTGTTGACAATGGTTCTTAATTACTTGAGCAAGAAATTTAAAATGCTAACTAGGGTTACCAATTATGATCATGGCCATTAGAGATTTGAAAGAGGCGTGCAGAGAGTTATTTAAGGCGTAAGGTTTTGAGATTTAAATTTGGTTTGTGGAGTGAGTGTAACAGTAATTTAGGTCCCTAAGCATTTAAAGTTTTAGTCTATGGCTTTGGCTTTTGTAGTTATGAACAGGCTTCACAACTTTAAAGGACACACGAAGTCCTACATTAAAATGCTAACTAAATTTATTGCGCCGTTTAATTCAGTCTTTCGAACTATCTTTAAAGTGGATTTCGAACTTCACTTCTTCTTAAACTATTTATTTTTGTTATTCTCATATTATTAAAATTTAATGTAAAAGGCGAGAGCTATTCCTATACTGGTAAGGCGAGAGCTAAAAGCATTATGGAATTCTCAACAAAAAGTCGTGTAGAGAATTATTACACGTTCCTCCAAATTTATTGGAAATGTGTTTGATGATGGATTTGGAGGAGATAAGTATTTTTATATATAATTTGAAATGTTTTATGTAGATAAAAGATAAAAAAAATTATAAAATTTATAAAAGTAACATATTCTTTAATATTAGAAAATTTAAAGTTTTATCTAAAAAAATAAGAAATGAACTCAAATTTATGTCACTTTTCTTTACATCCTTTCTTCCTATCGGTTTTGATGGAGACATTATTTAATTTTAATCAAAAGAATAGTAAATGTTGATCGAAATTTATTCTATATTAAAGTTGATTGTAAATACTATTTGATTATTATTGTTAATATTATTCTTTTTATATAAAATAGCGATGATAAATAAATTTATACTTATATATACCATTTAAATTTATTTTGATGTTGATAAAGAATATCGATTATAGATATAGGTATGAATAATATTTAATTTTTAAATACGTATATATATATATATATATATATATATATATATATATATATATATATATTTACGTCATTCTCATATATATTTCTTCTTTTAAATTATTAAAACACTTTTATTTATTTAATAATTTATTTTTTTCATTTTTATTTGATCATTAAGAGATTAAAATATATATTTTTTTAACACTAAATTTTTAATAATATTATAATTCTTGTAACTTTATTTTTCATTAAAAACTTATTTAAAATATTTAAATAAGTATTAGTATATTGATAGAAATGATTTAAAGAAAAAAAAAATTATAATTATGAAGTATGGTGATAAAAGTAGATATAACTTTGCACTTGCCTTGTTGTCTATCACAAAGTAATGTTATTCATTAACTGATATTAGTTTGAGTTTTTCTTTATTAAGATTAGTGAAATTTTTTATTTGTTGATATCAAATAATTTTTTTGACATCAACTGTGATTAGGATGCAAGTTAAGATTGTTTGTCAATTAATGTTGATTAGGACGTAGGTCAAAATTTTTTAAATAGTTGATAAGATTTATTTTTCTACTGACATAGATCACATTATTTATCTATCCATACAAGTTAAAGTTACTTTTCAAAATTATTTATCGATCAATATTAATAAAACTATTTTTGATAGATATTAATGATATTTTTCCTTTAAGTTTTCACTAATTAATAATTATTATTTTTTATGTCTTCGGCCAAAGTCAATAATATTATTTAATGGTAATTTTTTTATGTAGTAATTTTGTATATGGAGATAATAACAATATTTACTTAAAAAATAAAATTAAATGAATTTGAATTTGTTTATTTAAATAAATATTTTAAAAATAAACAATTTAAAACAAAAATAATTATTAAAAGTAATAAGTTTATATTTACAGACAGAAGTTAAAAAATATAAACTAAAACTCATACAAAAAATCAAAAAATTAAATTTAAATTCTCTACTATTTTTTTTATATTTATATTGTCTCTCTAATGTTTTTCCATGTTATATTAATTTCAATATTTTAAAATATATTAATTTTTTTAATATATCAAAATCTATATAACTCAATAACGCATAAAAAAAATAAAACAATAGAAAATTGGGACTCTAAAACTTCATATAGAATCATAAACTTTGAATAAACAAATATGGTTTTCAATTTGTTTACCTTCAGTTTTTTTTTCGCCACACTTAAATTCCGTTTTATTGACCACATGCAATTCATGTTGGTGGTCGACACAGTCACACACACTTAATTTTTAAAAAATAAATAAATGGTATATATACAGTTATATGTAGATTACTTTTAGGATGAATTATCAGTTTAGTTATTTATTTTTATTTAAATTTAGTTTAATCTCTTATATTTTAGAAAAAAATAATCAATTTAAACATTTATATTTTAAAATAAGTTAAATTGGTCATTCTATTAATTAAGGATTTACATGTATTGAAAAATTATAAACTAATGAAGTAATTACAAAAACAAAAAATAAGACAAAAAAAAGTTAGAAAAAACAAAAAGTGGTGCCTAAGAAAACAAAAATGATAACTGAAAAAGAAAAAATATGAATGATGAACACAGTAATACAATGAAAAATGCATGCTATGATAACAAAACACAAATCCCAAAAAAACAGTGGTTACTTAAGCATAGAAACACAAATCATGAAACTCATGTCTCGAATCATCTTTCTTCTATGCAAAACAGGTGCAGAAAACACAAACATAAGTGACAACTAGTCAATGAAGGAGAAGAAGATTAGGGAGGAAAAAAGGGCAGAAAATTCTCAAGAGGCAGGGTTTTCAAATTTTTTATTTATTTATTTTGATAGTTAAAAACTGTAGTTATACTTATATAATGAATGAAAATTATATCAACCGATATGTTTTATAATTAATAAAATAAGAGTTTTTATCCTAAATCTATGAATTTAAACTAAGAAAAAAGAATGAAAACTTCATTCATATTGCCTGAAATGAAATGTTTTACGGTTAACCTCTGCAAGTGTGGACACAAATCCTTGTGAAGAAAAACAAATCTGTGTGTCCGCAAAAACCAAAACATACGAGCGCGTGAACTCATATATCATAGCAAAAGAAAACAAAACATGAGATTTTGGACACATATGACAATGATGTGTTGTTGTGTTTAAGAAGCTGCATGCATGCATTCAAAATTTTATAAGATTCTTTTGTCAACTTAGGTTTTGTACTATAGCTACCTTCCATAAGTCTTTTATTTATTAATAAAATGGTAGCATGCTGCATGCTTACAACAATGGAAGTTTTTACCAAGACAGATACATCAATAATATAGTAACACATCAAAATTGATATTTTTCTAATTTAAATTACATATAGCGAAAATATTTTCCTCTGCAAACATTGATGAGGTTAAATTGCAAACTTTAAGTGTTCCTGTGTGTAATTGTTATGATAAATTTGTACTATGTATGCTTCAAATAAGGATATTGTGTACAAAAGATTTCAGATACCAGTTTTGATATAACTTTGTTTAATAAAACCTAAGAAACCAATCTAAATACACCCATTATGATACATAGTCATAAATTGCAAACACGTGTGTTTGTTTTGGGATTTTTTTCCTTCCATTCACAATCTGGGATCATGTAATTGAATACATTTTCAAATGCTTAAAATAGTTAATTCGTGTAATGATTATATTAACAAAAATGAACTATTGATTTAATTTTCTAATTATTGACAGAATAAAAATTTCTAAACAAACTATTAACAAAAATATCATGATTTATATTAATAATGAGGCAAAATCTATTGATAATATGTCGCATACATAAACTATTTCAAATTTTTTATTTATAACAATAATTTAATTTTCGTGCAACAGAGATAATATGAATGGAACATAGTATAACATTTTTTTATGAAATAAATATGGTGCTACTCTCCTAAAACATAATACACATAATTTTGTTTAGTTTTTTTTTTTTGTCATTTCTTTAAAGCATAATACACAAAATTGACAAAAATTATATCTACATAAAATGTTAGGACAAAAATAGTAAATAAATGTGAGATTAGGTGAATGTACAAAAATTAAGACAAATATATACCTTAAACCTAATTTATTAGTACTAGAAGGAAATGAGTTTTAGGTTGAAAATAAAACATATGAAAGGAGTGTCTTCAATGTACAGTAAAATTATAAATATGCACACAAAAATATATGTCATCAAGATTCATGAGAAATATATTGTGCATCAAATAAAGAACAATGTTGTTGTATGTTAGCTTATAATCAATAAAGATACCACTTATTTAGAAACCTGTATTTGTATGATGTTGAACATGACTATTTAACTCACTACAAAATATAAAAACATATGATGACACCTAATTAGATGGATCACCTCACCTTGACCTGGATCCTTTCGTTAAGACATGAACTTGAAAAATAACACTACAAGAAAATATGAAAATAACGTTTAAAATTTAATGTTTATTGATGGTAATATTATTAGAATTGACTAAACTAAACTAAAGTTTAAAATTTAAAGTTTAGGATTATTATATTATTATTATATAATAACATTTTTAATAATATATAATACATAAAATTTATTATAAATTTTATTGACATATAAAAATATTTTAAAAAATATATATTGGAGTTTGCTTAGCCAAGATTAATACTATTAACTATACTTTTGTGTTGAATAACGTATTTGAATCAGTCTAACAATCTCTAGTAATATTAAACATATTTTAATACTTGTAAAAATTTTAATATATTAAATATATTTTGAAAATAAGATATTAGAATTGACTTAGTCAACTTTATAACATTAAACATTTTTAATAATAAAAAGGTTTTAAAAAAATTAGAGTACGTGACTCTAAGAATATTAAATATATTTAAAAAAATAAGATATTAGAGTTGGTTTAGCCAACTCAAATAATATTAAATATATTTTAATATTTATTTAAGTCATGTATTGTCTTCCTGACAATGGATAAAATTTACAAATTAATTTTAATTCAAAGGTCTATATTTAGATAAGATAAATATTCTCATCTGTAATTTTTTTCTCACTTTATAATGAATTTTTATCTACTAAGCACATATTAGTTAGAATCAATTTTTAAAAATTATTATTAATAAATTAGTATTTATGATTCGCTTATGATACAAATATAATGTTATGGAGTAATAACATTAACTTTTACTTATTAACTGGTGAAATATATATATATATATATATATATATATATATATATATATATATATATATAACATTTCAATATTAAAGAAGTATACACTTTGAATGACCACATACTTGTTTTTATAACACTAAATAATATATTTATTATGTTTATAGAAATGATGTTTATTAAAAATATGACTTTTTTATGAGTTTATATATAATTATATACTATACTTAAAAACAAACACATCTAATTAATTGGTTATTATTTATTAACATTATTTTAAAAATATTTATTTAAATTTCATTATGATATCAAGTTTTAAGGAATGATATTTGATTTTTTTTTAATTACAGTTAGTAAAATTAAATTATATTAATTGAATTCTTAATTAGAGTAACATTAATTATTTTTCTATATTTAAATTTTAAGAAAGTATACTTTAAATTTATACCATCATATACATTATTTTGTAACTTTCTTTCTGATGTTATCTTTTAATTGGATAATTTTAACTTTTAATAAAAAATAATTTATTTATTTATTAAAATAAATAATTGAATAATTTTTTATTTTGAAATAAATAAATAATTTTTCATTTTAAAAATAATGGCTATATAATTTTTTCAATATAATTTTTATAAATTATATATATATATATATATATATATATATATATATATAATATTTTTTAATACAATTTTCTTCCTTTTAATTAATTATTTATAAAATGATAAAATTAAAAAAAATCATAAGATCATATATTCTAATATATTAAAAATGTGAATATACTTATCCCCACACATATTTTTGCCTCCCCACACTTATTTTTTTGCTAGTAGAAAGAATTGAAACTGAGGAATTGACCCTTATAATCTATATCAACAGTTGAAAGTGAAAGTGGATGATAAATTTAAAAGAGTATTTCAAAAAAAAAAGTTGACTAGGTATTAATTAATGTGTTTATTAATGTATTAATTTCAATTATTTATTGTAAAACATTAATTACATTCCTTATTACTTATAATATCTTATACGTTTAATAAATATAATATGTTCAATAAATTTATTAATCATAAATGTTACAGAATATATTATTAAAATATACAACTCAAGAGTTACCCCGACAAAGTAGATTATTTAAGGTTTGAACTTTGAAAATGTAAGAAACCTAATTGGTTAGTTAAATCCTTGAAAAAGAAAATTTGAACAAACTGTATTGCTAATATGATATATTAATAAATATAATTGTATAGTTTAAATACAATATATGTTTAATAAACGTTAAAACCGTTAATTTAAATAGGTATAGGTTGCATGAGAGGAATAGAGAAAGAAAGAGAGAGGGAGGTGGTATCCAATGTGTTTGGCACGTGTGAGTGAAGGTGGAGTTTAGCTTCACACGCTTCTTCTCCACGCCCCCACTTGCCCGCGCAGAGGGTGAGGATCCTGTGTCAGCGTTTCGATATTTGAAAGTTCAAAAACAAACCCCACTCACTTTTCATCCCTCTCGCCCTCACACACACACACACGTACACTCTCTCTCTCTCTCTCCTCCCTCTTCTTCCTTCAACCCCTGAAACGTAACGGATCTCCATTAATACTCTCTCTCTCCATTACATTTTTCTCTATTTCTATCTCAGCATCTCCTTCCTTTCCGCACTCTGTTCTCTCCTTTTTACTGTGCCTTTTCCTCTTCCCATTTTCAACACTGCTCGGGATCCTAGGGTTTTCACTTCTCCAACCTTCTCCCTCCGCATTCCTTCCTCGTTCATGATTCCTCATGGAGAATTTCCGCCACAGCAACTCCAACTACCAACCTACTCCTCCTCAAGGTCACTCTCTCTTTAAGGCGAAAGCTCAGTTAAACTGCTTCCTTCGTCCTCAGAATTTCTGAATTTCCTGCTTGTTCTTGTTAATTTGATTTCTCAGAAAAAGAATTGTTTCTCTTTTTTTTGTTTTATTTTATTAATTTGGATTTCGGATTTTGCATTTTTTTTTTATTATTCTCTACATTTTTTTAATCTATTTTGAATTTTGGCCTTTTCAGTCAGGAGTATAATTTTTTATATTATTTGCTATTGAGGATCAGTCCTCTGAGATAATAATTTAACCTATTAGTCCGCCAGAGATAAATGTTTAACAGTGTGAAACTAGGGGAATCTCTACGAAACAACAACTAGTCCTTTTCTCTCACCAGTGGAATCTGCTACATGGTAAAAATAATGATTATAAGGTCCGGAATTAATGCTGCTTTCGGATTCATTTTTTTTACCTGCTTTGTAACTTTTTCTGAGGTGTAGTCGGCGTGATTTCGTTTGTTTTCATAATGATTTTATGCGGTTGAGATGTTTTGCGATCACACATTCGGTGTCTGGCCATTGATGGTTTTCAAAATGTTCTATTTGTTTTTTGCTATGTTTTTATTTGCATCGTGTTTAACTGGAGCGTGCTGTGGGTATGTTCTTTCACTGCTATTCTCTCAGTTGTTTCCTTCGTTTGTGATAAGCTGTTCGTGTTTTATAACCAATTTCCTGGTTGCTTCCTTGCCTTGATTCTAGTAATTCCGAACATATATATTATTTTTTATATCGGCGATATTTAATTATCGTTTTCTCGTATTTGATGCTGAACCCCTCATTTGATGCTACCGTTGTCGTGCAGCTCCGGGGAACAAACAGGTTCATAGACAGCGACTACCACCGAATCTGTCGCCTGATTCTTGTTCTGACGGTGGTGTGGTTGCAGACAAGGATTCGGTAAGTGAGCTTTTCCTTTTGTTTTTGTTTTCTTTGTACTATTGGCCATGATCTACTTAGAAACATCTACGAATGAATGATGAAACGTGCCAAATTCGGTGGTGGGGTTGCATTTAGTTCTCTGTATGTGGTTATTTGTATAACCGGAAAAGAAAACATTGACAATAAATGCGCTTAATTTGCAGTCCTCTTTCAAATTTGGGTGGAGATCTTCAAAACAATTGCTTGGAACTCCGATTAAGAAGTTATTAGACGAAGAGATGTCACCGAAATCTGAGTCGAAAAGAAGATCCCCTGGAGTTGTCGCCAGATTGATGGGTCTCGATGGACTGCCATTTCAGCAGCCCATTAATAAGCAGCATATGGGTTTGTCTGAAAACCACCAGAAGACACCACAACTACAGAAAACACGCGGCAAAGGAGTGCCGTATGATGGTGGATCATCTAGGAGAGGCTTAAGGGATCAGCAAGAATTTAAAGATGTATTTGAGGTCTCGGAGATTCCAAAGGTAGAGAGCAGTAGATATCCCTCACCAGGGTGTGTAGACTTGAAGACCAATGATGCTGAAATGTCATTCATTGAACAGAAGTTCATGGATGCCAAACGCCTTGCAACTCATCAAGATTTACATTCTTCAAAGGACTTCCGAGACACACTTGAGGTTTTGGATTCTAACAAGGATCTCCTGCTGAAATACTTTAAGCGGCCAGATTCTTTGTTTAAAAAGCATCTAAATGATCTTCAAGCTGTTCCTGTCCAATCACATTATGGTCATGTAGAAACTATGGATATTGAGAAGTATGAACATGACTTAAGTTGGAGGTCAGATAGGGAGAAAACACGGTTGAACTACAATAGATCTCATGAAAAGCATCTTGATGGTTATCCTTGTCATTTTGACAAAAGAAATGTGATGCATAGTTCACCAAAATCATCAAAGCTTCAATTTCAGGGCAGACATGAACAAGATGCAGTCCCCACAAAGATTGTCCTTCTGAAACCCAATCTTGGAAAAGTGCAGAATGGTACCAGAATTGTATCATCACCTTGTTCTCATAATTTTTTGCCAGGGCGTGAACTGTGTCAAGTGACAAATTTGCCTGAAAGTGCAAGGTCTTGGAGGCAAGATTCTTTTGAATCTAGAGAAATTGCAAAGGAAATTACTAGGCAAATGAGAAATAGTCTTAACAATAGCGGCATGATGCTTTCAACTTCTAGAATTGCAGGATATGCTGGGGATGATAGTTCATGTAGTTTTTCTGGTAATGAATCTCCTGACGTGTCTGGGGAAATAACAGCAACTTTGGGAAGTTCGTTCGACTTGAACAACCGTAGCAGGCGATCTTCCCGTTCTGGTGAATCTTCTGTCAGTAGAGAGGCAAAGAAGAGATTATCAGAGAGGTGGAAAATGACACACAAGTCTCAAGAGTTGCAAGGCATAAGCAGGAGCAGCACGCTGGCAGAAATGCTTGCTATCCCTGACAAAGTATTGAAGGCTGCAAATTTTGTCAGCATGGCTACTGGGGAAGGTTTCCATGATAAGTTTACTCCCAATAGTGAACCTGCTAAGGGGGCTGAACCGTTGGGTATCAGCAGTAGGGATGGTTGGAAGGACGGCTGCATTGGTAGTTTGTCAAGGTCAAAATCCCTTCCTTCTTCCTCCACTGCCTTTGGAAGTCCTAGAACATTATTGCGCACTGAAGCAGTTCGTGCTGATCGATTTATGGTGCCAAAGGAAGCCCATAAACGTGAGAGGAGAAGAGCATCAAAGAATCTTGATCATAGACATGGTGTGAATAACAGAAGCCCAAGATCTGGTCACAAGAAGTCTTGGTCTTTGCATTCTTCAAAGCTAGAAGTTGATGAGTTTTGTGCTGACTCGCATACAGGTCAGAATAAAATGAATATCATTCTTGAAGATTCGCCCAAGCTTGAAGTTCCAAGTGCAGTTAATGATGATGACATGGAGGTGACAAATGGAAGTATAGTTGAGTCTTCTGAACCTTTGAATAAGGTGCTTCCTGAATTATCTTCTCATGTTTCGATAGAAGGCGATGGTGGCGCAGTTGACAAAGACAATTCAATACAGCGGGTTAAGTTTCTAGCATTTTCAATTGATATATTGTTAATGCTGTGGTCATTAATTAATTTTACTAAACAATACACTTGCGGTATCCATTTAGATCAACGATTGGTTCTTGGTGTTCAACTTATATCACATTAAGCAAATTAACAAATTAATTCACTTGTCATGGCATTCCACTTTTTTCATCTCTTTTATCTGCTTCATCCTTACATGGCTTGCTATTTTTAGTTCTTTCATCAGTTGACATCGTAGTTCTTTCCCAGAGATTTTTTATTTGTTCTTTTGAACTTGGTGCTATTCAAATAAAATATGTAAACGTTTTAGAAAATAGAAATTGTTAATGCAGAACTGAATTAATTTTCTTGCTACTTATAGTAATATGTTACAGAACTGTTTAGATGCAGTAGTAGATGCATTCCAAAAGAGGACAGTCTTATTTTCTCATAATCCAATTTACTGGCCTGGAATTAATGAATTGCATAAAAATTTCTAAGTTTCATTATGTTTTTTCTTGATATTTTGCAATATTTCAGGATCTATCAGCTGCGACGCCTGGTGTAAGTTCAGCCAACCATGAACCACCTGTTCCTGGACTTGAATCTTCTTGCAGTAAAGATGCTGATCAACCCAGCCCTGTCTCCATCCTAGAACCTGCTTTTACCGATGATGTGTCTTCTTGTTCTGAATGTTTTGAAAGTCTCAATGCTGATTTACAAGGTAACTGAACAAGACATTTATTATTACTGTTATGCAGTGTCAATTTTGTGTTATCCGTGTCCTATGTCTGGATCCAATTTATTTCCTCTAGTTACTCGATCTTTTATTTCCTTCATTTTTAAAGTTTTGTAAGTCTCAGTGCTGATCTACAAGACATTTATTTTTTATATTGTGCAGTGTCAATTTGTGTTAATCCGCATTATGTCTGGATCCGTACTTATTTCCTTTAGTTACACGATCTTTTATTTCCTTCATTTTGAAATGCTCAGTGCCGACCCACTGGGAGCTAGACGTTTGTGTTGATTATTCTGCTGTGCTAATTGTGTATAGCAGTGAATTACCATAGCAGCGAATGACAGCAGTTAACTACGGTTTTGCAATACCAGACCATTTTTTCTTTATTCTGAGAAGAAAACATTACCAGTAGATGCAGAATTATGGTTCCATGACCCCGTGAGATTAGACCAGTCGCTGAAAACCAATTTTTCTGTGTTTTTCCTGTTTAGCTTGCTCTTATACCTGACAACAACTTCTTTTCGTCCATTAGGCAGTACATAATGTAGAAAGTGGAGACAATTTGTATCTTCCTTAAAAGTTTTGGGTCTTTGGAGGATTTATTATTTAACAATTACCTTCGTGTGTATTTTTGGAAAGAAATGCAGTGTGATTTTTTTATTCAGTTGAGTTTCGGTGTGATAGCATCCATGGTTTCCCCTAATGGAATTTTCTCTTTAATGAATTGAAGCTAGACTTGATTTACTAATGATAGGACTGCATCGTGATCCAATAGTTTCTGTTACAATAATAGTTCAAACCGTGGTAATAGAGCTGCATAAGTAATACCTCATCAATAGGTTCTAGTATGCTTAACAATCTCTTGCGAATGTTTTATGTGATAATTGTTATTTGAATTGAATAGTTAGACACGATAAATCACTATTCACAAATGAGTATTTTGCTTAACTGTTGAAATGCTATTTCAAGGTTTGATCAGCTTTCTCCTAAAGCATGAGTTTGAGACTTAGACTCATTCCTTTCTCTAATGAACCTTTAATTGTTGATAGGGCTGCGAATGCAACTCCAGTTGCTGAAGTTGGAATCCGAAGATTATGTGGAGGGACCCATGACCGTAAGCGATGAAGATGGTGAGGAAGTATCTCCTGGAATGTTAGCAGCAGACAAAGGATTATGTAGAAGAACTGAAGATAGCTGGGAATGTTCCTACATTATGGATGTCTTGTCCGAATCTGGCATTGATGGAGTTCAGCTCGATACAATTTTGGACGTTTGGCATTCCCTAGAATGCCCCGTGAGTCTTTCGGTGTTTGATGAACTTGAAAAAAGGTATAGTGATGGGACAGCTCGTTCAAGGTCTCAAAGGCGATTGCTTTTTGACCATATAAATATAGGAATTCTCAAGATCAGTGAGCAATTCTCTTTCTCTAGATCAGCAATCAGAAATGCCATTGGTTCTAATTTGACCAAAAAGGGGTTCCGAGATGGCCTTCTTAGGATGCTAGTGGACGAAGCAAAAGTAAGCGATGGTGGTCAGGAGAATGGGGTGGTTGGGGAATCTGAGTGGATGGACCTGAATGTTTACATTGATGTAATAGCCAGGGAAGTTGAGAGATCGTTGTTAGATGATTTAGTGTCAGAGATAATCGGTACCTAGAAATTTGGTACCCGAGATCATAGTATTTCTTCTTCCCATAGTTTCTTTCCCAGTGATGTAAATCGAATAGGACAATCTTAATTTCATCAAAAGATGAATAAATGGATCATAATCTTTCGGGCAAATTAGATTAAGCGATTGTTTTAGTTTAGATAAAATTTCACTATATTTGTTTATCTTTTTTCTTTTTACCTTTTATAACTCTTTTAATTTATGTAGTAATATAATACTGTATATCGTTTATGTTAATATTATATACATTAAGAAATGTCTAGAAAAGAAAGGATGTCAAGTATAATTTCATAAACTTTTTAAGGTAGAATGATATTAATTTGTACCGATAACTTTTCTCGTAAGACACGTCTCTTTTGTTCTATTTTTTTTTTTTCAACTTCTATGCGTTTGATTTTTATTTCCCTTTCTCTTTAACTATTCAAGCTTATGGAAGTTCTGATTCAATTTTACTAGTCATTTCTTTAATTATTGTATTTCTTTTAACGTTACAAATTATTGATAATTTTTTCAATGGTATTCATCCATTTGATTGAATAGACGGTTTGTTTAGAAGTACGTAAACGTAAATTTGCTCAGTCCTACACAGTTCTATTGATTGAATTCGATATTTTGATAACCAAATCAAAACTGGTGTTACTTTTCCTTGCAAATAAAATCTTCATTGAATCAAACACAGCTGTCATACCATAATCCTCAGTAATTTCTTTTTTTCAAGCACTCTTAGTATCATTAAGAATTTTAGTTACCCTCTCAAAATTACAAAAGTTGAATCTAACTAGCTTGATAGAAAATGACTTCATTTACATTCCTATTAATGAAAAACCAGATATGGATGAAGATCAGAACTACAGAGAAATAAATGAATTGAAGTCATAAAGAATTTTGGATATTATCGTGACAGAATACCCTTTGGCCTATGGTTTGGCATGAATGATGGTGGGAATATTATTATGTTTTTGGGTGATAAATGTAGCATGCTTAGTCAATGAAAGTGACTGATGGCGACTCAACACAAGCAAATAGGTTGTGAATAAAAGCCATATGGACCTTGTTACCGTTAGGTTTTGTGTAGAACCCTTCCATTGTGGTCCAAACTCGTGAACCACGAACCCCTCAAACCCTCACCTCTTATCACTGAGAACACAGCTGTTCAACTTTTAGTTTTCATAATTCTTGTTACCTAAATTTCCCTTACATTGCTTACAGTTTCCTACATTTGTTAACGCCATTAGGAATTTAATTTACATTTGTTAAAATTTGCACCCAAGAGAGATCTATCGATGCTGAGAAATAGCTGAAGTCTAAGCACACATTCACCAGTATAAACTTTAAAAAAATTGAAAATTCCTTTACAAAATTTCTGTATAGGACAAGAGGTATAAAATATATTAAGATACTGAATTGAGTATCGGTAGATAATTTTGTATATATAAAAAAATTCTTTTTACATGAAAGATATCAAAGTAATGCTTATCTTTTTATGGAAAGTTGGTGGAAAAAAGAATAAGTGTTTTTATTATTAGTCATAAAAATGTCGAAAGAAGAGTTATGTAGGTGTTCATTGACAGTCCTTGCATAAAAATGTCTAATACCTAAAGTTACAAATTATACGTGTCGTTCTGGAAAAGTGAAAATTTATTAAAATAAGTGAATTTGTTTTTGTTTTTTAAGTTTTGAAATGGAAAAATCATGTATTTAACATGATTTATGTTTTAAGTAAATGTTTTTTAACTGAAATTGTGATAGTAACAAGACTTAGTATTATTTTTTTTAATTGAAGATGTGATGCATAACATAATTTTATTATCAAGTAAAAAATTAATATTAAAATCGTGTTATAAATTACACAAAAATTTAATATGGGAGTCATGTTAAAAAAGTTCAATGTTGCAGTTGTCAGTATTTCAGTTTAAAAAAAGTTGAAAATTAGAGTTGTATTATGCATTAAGATTTTAATTAAAATAATTTTATAATAAAATCGTATTATATATTAGAAATAGTATTTTGATACACAATTTTTCTTATTTTAAAATCAGTACCTTCAAACACGACTTATTTATTTTTGTAAAAAAATAAATTTACCTATTTTGATAACAAATGATCACTTATAATGAGTTCATCTCCAAAAATCAATCTTATTCGATGATGAACAAATTCCTAACTACAATTCAAAAATCTATACTCTGATTATACTCTGATGATTCTACAAAACTGAAGATGGATTTTATTCTCTCCTTCTATTTATTATCATAAAATCAACAATGATTGTTTTATACATTACTTAGTAAGACATCTCTTCACTTAAATGAATAAAACAAATACACTTATACATCTGAGCTTGTTCTCTCCATTAGAAGTGGCAAAACTAATAACCAAATCCTATCCAATGGACTTATTCGAAAATTTGTGTTGATCTAATTAGTCAACTCAACTAATATTAAATGTGCCCAAAAAACTTGACCCAGTTTGGTCTTATATGAGGTCAACAGGCTATTTTGACCCAATTTAAAAGAACATTAAATAATTATAAATTTAAAATAATACAATGTGTGTTTTTTTAATTTAAATTATATAAATGAAGTTCTTTTCAGTTTTTAGATGTAGTTATTGGAGATATAAATTTTAAACGGTATTATTTTCAATTGTGTTTAAATTATAATTATTATTTTAAAAAAGATCAAATTATAAGTCTACGAGTTGACTCGACATTTTTTCATTTAGATGGTAAACTAAACAAGTTAGTTCCAAATAAATCTAATTTAATTTAAATTATTATTATTGTTATTTTCAATCTGATCCAGTCCCTTGTATGTGTTATTCGATTCGATTAATCAGATGATACATATTTTTCTATCTCTACTTCATACATAAAGAGAGTCCAAAAGTTTAAATAAACAGACACGACAAGTGATATAATAGAATGATAAAAATTAACGCAATTGTAACAATAAGACAAAGTCATGTTAATTTCTAACTCAAAATATTAATCTTTTTCAATATATGTACTAAATAGTAAAATTAAAGAAATATACAATTTTGATTAAAGGATGTTTTGGAGTATACTTTTCACGATAAATAATATTAAAATGAATATGAGACCAAGCATGATTTATCAAGTAATATATACGAATTATATTATTAATATATAATTATTCAAAACTATACTTTTCAAAACATGTATTACATTAAGGCTATTTGATATATAATTCAAAATTATACATACATGTCTTTATACCGAGACTTTGGTAATGTACATGCATGTTTAATTTGATTTTGAATCAAGTTAAAAGACAAATGATGAGCATATTTAAATTAAAATTGTTTTAAATAATTTTTGATTTTTTAGATGTAAAATAAAGATTTGAGACTCAACATAAATCCAACATGTACTATAAAAAAATTTGTTTGTAGAACACTCTTTCTGATAAGTTGTTGTCAAGTTGTCCTCTGATTAACTAGTACAAACATAAGCCATACTTCATCCCATGTGCAACCTATTCATAAGTCACCATCACCCAACTCCTACAACAACTTGCTACAAATGTAAGTCAAATTGTCTAAAAATTACAAAAATATATTAATAAAACTAATTAAACAAGAAATAAGAACTTCAGAATTTTATATTCTTTAATAAATTTTATTTAAGAAAGACAAGTATGTTGAAAAAGGTATCATTAGCATTCTTGAAACAATTAATAATCACTCTTGATGTGGTCGACGAATGCATTAAGTAGTGAAGATGATTATGAAGCATTCAATTATTCTCAAGTGAAAATATTTCTATATCATTAATATTTTTACTACTCCGAATGCAAATAATACTTATCCAAGAGTATAGACTAATATCTATTTTCAATATTCAAAATTCAACTAAAACTTATTCATCTTTGATCCAATAATAATAATAATAATAATTTATCAACTTTTAGATAATATTTTTAGTTTCTATACGAAGAAAAACATTAATGTGTAAAAATCACAATTCATTTATATTTCTTCGAGTCTCTATTTATTACATTCGATAATCTTTTAGTCAATATTTCAGAATACAATGATTTAACAGAAGTGATATTAAAAAATTACCTCTAAAATGCAAATAAATAATAAAAAGCGATGGAGTATTATCAACGCACTTTTTATTAATTAAGAATTCATTATTAATGTGCAAAAATTTGTGTAGAATTTATTAAATAGGAGATGAGAGTTAAAAGGTTTTATGTTTTCTAAATAAATTTTGATTAATAATAAACATTGTACTTATAAGAATGTGTTAAAAGAGGTGCTAAAACTTTTACATTTCCCCTAAAATAAAATTTCTCGATTAGAGAGAAACCTTGAGAATATGAACATGAATGAGAAACCGTCAAAATTAGATATAAAAAACTAAACTTCGAGGTCAAAAGAAAGATCCTATATGTTATGGAGTTCATAATTCGTTTTATGCATTCATATATTCCAGTTCTAGAAAATAGATTTAATGCATTTAAAATATGTGTTTAAAGTATATTTTAAGTGCTTCTAAAATGGTGTAGTATTTTACAGTCTTTAAAAATATTTATTATTATTTACGTCAAATTTCTTGATTTTTTAATCAATAACAAGTATTTTCTTAAAAACTATTTTTATGCTATTGCATATCTAAAACTCACACTTCATATATATATATATATATATATATATATATATATATATATATATATATATATATATATATATATATCTTTGAATAGGAATAACAGTTTGTGATTTGATTCACATGTTTAATGATAAGCCAGTTTTTTTAATCAATAATATTTTGTGTACCATAATAATATATGTATATTAATATTATTTACGTTAAAATATATGTAAACATATTTTTTAATTATAATTTTATAGTTTTGTGACGTTATTATAGACAATATTAAAATGAGTACAACATGTGAAAATTTTGATTTATAAAATTTTCCTCTATATTAATATATTATGGAATAAAATTAAGGTTGATTCAAATTCAAATGACTTTTTTGAAATTTGGATTAAGTAAGGACAAATATAAACTGCACCCCTAATTGCTAGAACAAGTTAGCCTTGCAAATTATATAAAATATGTTCACCAAAATGGAGAATCTTTTAATATATTGTTATAAATGTTATAATTTTTTAATTTTAAAATATAATTAAAGGTAAAATAGGAATATGAAATGTATCCACTATTAAACATTGTTATAGATTGTAGATTTTTTTTTATTTTTAAAATATAGTTAAGGGTAAAATAGAAATATACAATGTATACTTTGTTATAATTATCATCCAATTATATTATTAGTTCTATAATAACTACTTTAAAATCATTTTTTTAGATGATTTTTAATTGATTAAGGATGTAAAAAACTTTATATTGATATTGCTTGAAAAATACACTTTTTTAAAATTAGCATATTCATTGAACAAATTACACTTAAATAAAAATAATAAAAATATCAATTTACCATTTCAAAAGAAACCATCACCTATTAGATAATTACTTCTTTTTTTTTCCTGTTGCGACCCCTTCAAAGATCTTCATAATCTTCCATCCGCACATTTAAAAGATATAAAAAGAAAAATTATAGTAGCATACATAAAAAGTCCAAATAATTAACTTGGTAACAATAAAATTGTGATACTGGCATGTGAACTCCATGAATAGTAACATGTGAACTTCACAACTCAACTTCAAATTTTATATATCTTAATAAATTTCCAACTAATTTAGATATAGTTAAATTCATAATTAAAAAAAAAACCAATATTCTACTACTTCTATAGGCACAGTTATTCTTGCTAACATTTGCATTTACAATATCAATATTCTACTTTCCTCTTAGATAAATTTATTTCTTCCCTTCAACAGGAGCTGATCCCACTTCTGATGCAGTTGCAGGCCATAACTGTGCACTTTTCACCTTTGATATGCTAGCCAAGACACTCAATGGAGTTACATCCCCAACAACCGTCACCTTCTTTGCAGCAAAATCTATGTTGAAGGAAGTAACTCCTGAATCAACAGTTTTAAGATCCCCAATTAAGGAAATGCCTTTGAAAGTTAATCTGTAAAAAAGGGTTCACTTTCATACTAGAGGTAAGGTTACTCACCTTGCATTCTGGAGAGGTGTTTCCTCACTTTCCCTTCACACCCTTTGCAATGCAAAGATACCCTTAGTACCACAACCTGCTAAGAAAAATTTACTCAAACCAATTGTTGAAATATTTCAGTTAATTGGCTAAGTTTTCTCAATGCAATTTACTGCATAAAGCAGTGCTAGCAATTATTTCACAAGCAAGTTTCTAACCATGCTAGTTGCTAAATAATAGTTGTGGAAACTCCTTCAATTTACTAAACTAGTGTTTCAAATATTTAATTTCACACTAACCATACCATAACATAAAAAAAATATATTTTTCGGCTATACACTGATATCTCCAAGAACTGTGAGGGAGAAAAGAAAACTAACCTGGTCTGAGGAACAGGACTTTTGATGAGAAGAGCTAGAAGGTTTAGAAACAGGAATGGTTTCCTCTTGATGACCAACTTGAGAAGTTTTGCTATTAACCAAAACCGGATCATAATGTGAAGAAGCATCCAATAAGGCGGAGCCACCGAGCAAAGATCTAGTTGAACCATGAGGAGTGATTAAGTCAGAAGGTGGCTTAAGCAAACTCCTACCCACAATGCCATCAATTGGTTTAGAAGTGTTGGTGACAAGTTCTGATGGGTTTTTCTTCTTGTGATTTTCATGACCCTTGATTGCACTTTTGGAAGAAGAAGAGTTTCTCTTGGCCTTGTGTAGCTCATGGTAAGGCTTGGGGTTGATGGGGGAGTGAGAGGAGGAACATGGGGCAGTGAGAGATTTGGAAGTGCTCCTTCTTGAGTCATTGATAATGGGGTTGTGGCGGTCAATGACTCGGCCTCCGAGTAGAATGGTGTTGGAAGAAGAGCATGAAGCTTGATCCATGCTGAGACATATGGCTGTTGAGGCTTGAGAGGCACAGAAGATATCCATGCGTTTCATCTTTTAGATAATGGTCACAGAGAACAAGTGGTTTGGAGGATCTGAGGGAGTTTTAGAGAGAGAACTTGTACACACAAAATGAGGTTGGGACTAATAGCTTTTAAGCTTCAATGTAGGGTTGAGGGGTAGAGAGACTAATATTTTTATATTGAATAAGATGACAAAAGATGAAAATAGGAGAAGCTAGTTGAGTGTGAGATGGAGAAATAGAAGGGTAGAGTTAGCAAAGAAATGGAAACATGCATTAGTTTCTTTGTTTCAGAACTAAAGTAGACAGAAAGGTTTAGATTTTCCCAAAGTGGTATCAGTTTGGAGAGATTTAAACTATGATAAAATGTTGTATCAGTTTGGAACATTGCTCTTTGTAATAGCTGACACCTAAGCTAATCGCTGGCATGGCATAGTCACTTTGCCGTGGGGACCTAAACCATAAATATCATACCCAAAATATGATCTACATATTAAGGGTGTTCATATAGTTGTCTATGGTTTTAGCATGGCAATAAGAAGGGTGCACGTGCATTAGAATCATATGGCATGAAAATTAATCAATGCAGAATTTGACAAGTTTGTGAGGAAAAGGAAGAATGTCCTCAATGGTTGTACCCTTATTAATGTTTTGGTGTTGTTTGAAGAGGGTGGTGTAAAGTGAAGCAGTGTCAATTTTGTGTTAAGACACGGCAAAACTGAACGAACTTTATGAGATGCAACCAACATTTCTTATTGCTTTAAAGAATGAAAATGATGTATAATAAGTACACTGAATTAAACTATCACCCTCACTCCAACCCTTGTGAACAGTGAACTTATCAGTTTCTCTTTTGGCTACATAAGATAGATTTGTAACAGATTTTAAGAGGGTGACATAGTGCAATTATACTGATTGAAAAATTAAATCTTCAACTTTCCATAGTTTCATGCTTTGTTATATATGTATATATTCTAGTTTTTTAATCTATATGGTCACGAGTATACTTTATTTTATAAATGTAAAGCAGAGTAAAATGAATGTGATGCTCTTCAACAAGTTCTGTTGAGTATCTTTGGAGTTTGAATTCTAAATTTTCTTGTGAGTGTTGAGATTGTCTATTAATTACACACTGGAATACGTGTACTAATGTTTATTTTTATATAGTTTTTCAGAGGTGCCTAAATTGTAGTGATTTTACTCTTACATAGCATTTTTTAATGTATTTGTTTCACATTCAAATCTATGTTTTTAGATTTCAAATCCCATTTAATTAATTGTATTGATGTGGAATATTGTTGACTGTAGTAAATGTTCACCTTATTATGTTAATTTTAGTTAGAGATATTTTTTCATTCAATTTGAAATGTTTTTTTTAAGACAATGATAGGAATATTGTTGGATTAGCTTTGAATGGGAAATTTGTAACTTCATATCGAATCTATGCAACATCCTTAACTTGGTTTCGACCAGAACATTATTTATAAGATTTGGATTTCCAACTAGATCTTGATTATGATGGTGTTGACTCAACTTCAATTTGAAACACCGTATGTACGACCTTAATCGAGATATGTTCTATTTCAGTCAAGACATTGATAATCTATTCACCTATTATGTCTCTTTTTAAGCTTAAATATAAAAGATCAGTCTAACCTAAAATTTTGTTTAATGATCTGACTTATATAAACAAGTCAATAAATATAACTAAGTTAAGAAACCTAAAAAATTAACAGATTTTATTTATCACAAAAATGTTTTAAAATAGTAATATAAAAAATAAAAAATAAAAAATTAGGCTAAATAGATATAAACTTAAACTAGATTAAAAAATTGTAGAATAACGTAATAATGTAGATTTTTATTTTCAATGTACTGAATACTGGATGTCCAGTGACAGATGTATGTGGGTACAGAACCATTTTGGATTGACGTAAAGATTAAGTGAAAAAAAAAATAAAAATGTTGGCACAAATAACAATAGCATTGTGAATTGGAGAAAGTTGTGTGGCCTAGGGGTTTAAATAGTTAGGAAGCTTGGTCAGATGAAAACAGAGCAACGGCTAGAAATTTGCAGCAATTCATGTGCTAAGTTGGAAGAATCAACAATTTATGGTTCGTGAAGAAATTATTGGCAACAACAACTGCCCTATGCCTGTGGACGCAGAGTACGAGGGCCCATAATGTACCCAGTGTAAATTTCTATGTTTATGTGTTTGTTTGTTAAACCACTTACTTTAAAGATAAGTCATATTTTTTTTTTGTTTATTTTGAGAAGTAAATTTTATCCAATTTTTAAATAAGTGATTATTTTAGAAAGTGCTTATTTTGAAAACACTTATTTTTAATTTAAACCAGCTCACCCGATCAATTTTACGAAGAAGGGCGAATTTAGTGTTATGATTTTGCACTTTTCACTGGGATTTTAGAATGTGAGAATTAAGTAGAAAATATTGGTATTATAAGTGTTTGTATAGATTATCTGATAATTAAAATATTGCTAATGTTAGAAAGATATCAAATCTTTTAATTGTCCTTATTTGATGTAGAATTTTAGCTTGAAATCATCTTCAAAGGGTTGAGAAAGGATTTGAACCTGGGTTCCTTAAGTATATATATACAAGTCATAACTATTACATTAACATCAACTTTTCAACTATATACTCATTGTTATTATTTTTATAATGACCTTGGTTATTATTATTTTTATCAATATTAGTAAATATAATATTAATAATACTAAATTATAATATTATTATATTTAATAATAATAATAATAATAATAATAATCATATTAATAATCATGTTAATATTAATATTAATTATAATTAAAAAATAATATTAAATATAATAATAATATTTTTAATTGTATAAGTTAATAATAATATTTATTATAATAATAATATTAATAAATATAATATCAAAAGTAATATTGATAATAATAATTATAATTTTGATAAAATTAATTATTAATATTATTTATGGAAAAATTCGTAGGCAAATTATATATGGATTTGGATCCGTATGTAAAATCCGTATATAAAATTTATATGTAATAAATCTGTATGTAAAATTGGTATATAAATTTCGTAGGTAATTACATACGGATTTGGATCCGTAGGTAATAAATCCGTATGTAAAATCCATATGTAATGAATCTGTATGTAAAATTTGTATATAATAAATCCGTATGTAATGCTAAATTTATATACGGATAAAAATCCGTATGTAATAATCTGTATATAAATCAATAATTTTTTGTAGTGAATTCTATGTTGGTATGTTGTTTCTTCTTTTGGTTTTGAAATGCTATACAAGGGTTGTTGAACATATATGCAATTAGGATATACACGTTGGCAGAAGAAAGGTGATAATGCTTTTAAAGGAAATGGAGAAAGATTTGTGTTGGAATGTAACTTTGTGAATCGGCAAAGGCTTAAAGCTTGAATTTGGAGGAGAATCCTACACAATTTATGCAAAACCTATTGGGGTATGTAATAGATGTATCAAGTTGATTTTTGTTGGTTGCATTTTCTACTGGTCCATTATGCAGTGGTCGGGTTTGCATTTGATTCAATAGTTGTGGTTTAGTGGTGAGATATGTTTCGGTCTTGAAGTTTATGTGTTAGGGAAATATATGGTCTTGTGGGTAGAAATTATGTTTTTCCTTATGTTAAGAGGTTGTGATGGGACAGTGAGACACAATCTTGAATATTATTGTTAAAAATTTTATATTGATTAGAGGTAAGAAGTTTAATAATATATAAGTATATGTAAATAATTTTTAAGATGATATTATAATTATCTTATAATTTATTTTAAAAAGTTTGTTAGGTCTAATTTTGTTAGGTTTATCAAATTGTTTATTATTGTTTATCTTTAAATATATAGAAGAAAATATAATATTGAGTTAATCTTAAAGTTAAATTCATTTTTAAAGTTAAAGTTATTTTTTAAGAAATATAATAATATGGGTCTAATTTTATTTTATGCAACGATTTCTCAATAGAAAGTATGTATAGTTGTTTTATTTATTTATTTCTTCTATTGTGAACAACGGTACTTTTGTATATATCAATTTGATTTATTATCTTTGTGGATAAGAAAAAACATTATTAGTATTATCTAACTTTAGAAATTAAAATAATATTTAAAAGAACTGAAAAATTATTACAAAAAAAAAAGTAGTGTTGCAATTTAAAAGACAAAAGTGTATTTAAATATATAGAAACAGACCTAAACCCTAAAGGTGTGCATATGTGAATATGAAAGAAGTAACAGTATCATAAAACATCTCCACTATCCTAGGTACAATGAGAGAGAGGAGTGATCTTATTGCTTGTTTCTTTATAGGAATAGTATAATTTTTTGCAATAAAATTATCAAAATGGATAAATTTAAAAATATTACAAAAATATATAAGTGGTGTCTTAGCAAGAAGATTTATTTTACATGTGTTATCATTCTTTTTCATGATTTTAATGATAAGTAAAAAATTAAAAAAAAAGAATTATTTTGACTTTTATTGGGAGAAATTCAAGAAGTTATATTTATTAAACCTAAATTTGATTCCTTTCGATAAAAGTATAACTTTTACAATGATTTTTTCTCAACAAAAGTCTTTCTTAATAGTGATGATATTTTTTTTCGGTCGTCATTAAAGTCACATTTAAAGGTGACAGATCTGAATAATAAAATCATAATATTCGAACACTACTTACTTATTTTTTTAATTCTTTTTTAAATTTATCCATTAAAAACCTTATTTCTTATTTAACTTTATATAAGATAACAAAGATAAATAATAATAATATTATTATTATTATTATTATATTGCGGAAAAAGAGAAAGGAAAAAAAGGAAAAGAGTGAAAGGTAACATTGTTTAGATTCACAAAGAGTGAATAGTAGATTTGATTTACTTAAAATAAATTTGGTTCTATACGAATATATTAGAAAAAAATTATAAAATACTTTTTTTTTGAAAAAATTGAATGTAAAAATAATTTTTCGAAAATATAAATTAAAGTCGAAATATTAAAATAAAATTATCATAAAACTTTTTGACAAACAAAAAATTTCATTTCAGAACAAAAATATATAAAAATAAATCATTAAAATCTAAATTAGTTAATTTTTTACTTTAATTAATTTTTTAATTTTTTTTAATTAATATTTTAATATAAAACACATTAACAAAATATAAATTAATTTCACTTTATTTATTAATTATTTTAATATTTTTAATTATTTATTTTATTATAATGTAATAAATATATTTATAAATATTGAATTATTGTTTACATCTAAATATTTTAATCATTTTTTAAGATAGAATAAAAAATAAAAATGTTATTATATTTTATTTAATTTTAATCCATTAACTTTAATAAAATATTTATAAATTGATTTTTTTTTAATTATCATGATATTTTTTCGTGATTTAATGTTTCGTTTTTTCTGCTTCTTTAGTCATATTTAAAAAACAAACATTTTTTATAGAAGTGTTTGAAGTAGTGTATTTGAATTGAGAGTAAAGAAAAGGTAAGAAATGAAAGTGAAAAGCTTATAAAAATTTATGATTGATGTGATAAATATAATTGATAAAATAAATTTTTTAGTATATGAAATAAAATTAGGATAATTCATAAAATAAAATTAGTTAAAAGTAAATTATTATTGTTGATATTATTATTTTTATTTTATAAATTTATTTTAATATTAATTTTAATTTTATTATTTTTATTAGTATTTTATAAACTTTAGTTGCATTAATATTTTTAAACATCGATTTTTATACTTTACCTGTTTTTCTTCCTTGAGTGGCTTTTCATCTTTGGAAAGAAACAAACCCCTCTTAGTGTTTACGTAAAAGTTAATGCGTGAGAGATATAATTGCTGTATTAGAATGCGTGTCCTACCAAATTTCAATCTTTCTCCAATACAAATAAATTAAAGAAACAAAGGCCATATTTTTTTACTGTTGATGCCTAAACGAAGGTTGGAGAAGGTGGGCTTAAGCACACATAAAAAACAGACCGAGGAGGTAGAAAGCCCAATAAAAATCAGTGTGGGTTAGGGCAAACCGAAGTTGAAAAGACGTCCACGTTGCATGTTCACAAACTCTTTCTCTTTCAACTCTCTAATTCCATTGCATGCATAAACTTCAACACTCTTTCAAATTGTACACCGAAAAACCCTTTCACCATGCTTTCTCCCCATTTCGTGTCGCTCTTTCTCTGTTTCCTCTGCTTCCAGATCTCTCTTTCGTCCATTGGGTTGCCCGGTCTGGACCAAGAAGCCAAGGCCACCCATGGATCGGTGCTTGCGGGCTCTTCAGTAAGTTGATCCCTCACGGGTCACTCAGCTCTCGTGGAGTCCCAGGGCTTTTCTCTACAAGGGGTTTTTAAGCAATGAAGAATGTGATCATTTGATAACTCTGGCCAAAGACAAGCTGGTGAGGTCTATGATACTGGATGACAAGACTGGTGAAAGTATACTGAGTGAAGACAGAACGAGTTCTGGAATGTTTCTCGACAAGGCGCAGGATGAAATAGTTGATGATATTGAAGCCCGAATTTCTGCATGGACTTTCCTTCCTATAGAGAATGGTGAGGCAATCCACGTATTGCACTATGAGAATGGGCAGAAGTATGCAACACACGTTGATTACTTCGCTGACAAAGCTGTTGAACATATGGGTAGCAATCGGGTTGCCACTGTATTGATGTATTTGTCTGATGTTAAGAAGGGTGGGGAAACAGTTTTTCCTCATTCTGAGGCAAAGTTGTTACAGCGAAAAGATGAAAGCTGGTCCGAATGTGCTCAGGAAGGATATGCAGTGAAACCTGGGAAGGGTGATGCCTTGTTGTTCTTCAATCTTCATCTTGATGGAACTCCAGATCCCAAAAGCTTCCATGGAGGCTGTCCAGTGATTGAGGGTGAGAAGTGGGCTGCAACCAAGTGGATTCGCATGCGTGACGTTGAGGAGGATGGAGACTATGTTGATGAGAAGGGGAATGACTTAGGGTGGGCTGCAATAGGTGAATGGGAAGTTGGTGGTGGAGGGGTCAATGGAAACTGTACCAAGAGCTCCAATGTCTGCTCTTCTTAGGGACTTTGTTACCTTTTCTTCCTCTCAAATCAATAATAATAACTGGTACGTGGTACTATTTTAAAAATACTATATATTTATTATATCAATTGACATAAATGACATATTAAAGAAAAATATATTAATAAATAATGTAAATCATAAATATTAGAGATTAATCTTGATAACTGTGCAAAGCATAAAAAAGAAACTGAATTTATTTTGAAAAAATTATTTTTATTCCAATATCTACTTTTACTTTGAATAAATAAATTTTTAAATAGTGAATAGGAATTCAGATTCTATAAACATGTTAATTTAATTGCATATTAATATCCAAATTTTTAAAGTAATAATCTAACTTTAGATGATTAGATTGAATGTGATTAATTATAAGTCTCAAATTAATTATACACAATCATCCCACACAATGAAACCACCAAGTTTTAAAATAAAGAAGAGACATTTGTAGTTTAACTATACATATATTAACCTAAATAGGAGTATAGACCGAAAAAACTATAGAAGAGATGTTTCTAATTTTATGAAAGTAATTGCTGAAAAAGTTAGGATTCATTTTGAGTTGATTATGTGTATTATAGTGATAAAGGTTTTGTAAATGATTGAACTGAAGTTTGACCTAAGG
>Ga0209700_103868_pt1 | contig 27991 bp, 19 predicted proteins | sample SiratroredBW_FD_187528 | JGI IMG/M metagenome (GOLD analysis project Ga0209700, IMG submission 187528) | Root nodule microbial communities of legume samples collected from California, USA - Siratro red BW (SPAdes) (version 2) | ecosystem: Host-associated > Plants > Roots > Nodule | place: USA... | reverse complement strand
TACCTCCTAAGAATAACATCTTCCACTTGTACTCTTTTGTTCCACTTTGTCTCCCACATAATTAACATCACAGTAACCTTGAAAAACTAAACTTTTTCCTTAAGATATATGGATATTCTTTTGACGATAGTTAAATGCACTTCTCTCGATTTTGACTGTTAAGACTTTATTTGGCAAGTGTACCGAGTCACAAGTAATATAGATTTATAAAGTAAGAATGTCGATCCCACAGAGAATAATTTTGTTTTAGATTTTAGCATCACTACTCACTAAGCAAATAAAAGTTTCAAGATGATTTGATAATAATTTGAGTCAAGAAATGTAAAAAAACAATTAAAAATAAGTAACAATTATAAAAAGGAGTTTGCAAGATCTAGAAGGACTCTGGGATTGAACTTCATCTATCTCCCTCATTCATATTTTGGATTTGATAAAACATACAATATCCGTAACTACTCAACATTGATGCACATATAAAAATCATTCACACTGATTCCTCTGATATGAAATTCATAAGAAAATTTCCTAAACACTGATCCCTCAGCTATTTAGTAAATTACACAGCATTAAGAACAGATGTTATACGCAATCAATACATCGAAACCTATCCCTAGTATTCCAATATATTGAGTATTTTCATCTAGGTCGGAAACTCAAAAGTACTTTCCAGTTACATTTAAGAATCAAAATCAAGACTCTATTGATCAGATAAAATCTAGCATTAAGCACAAGATGAAAATACCAACTGAGTAGAAACTGAATATTATATATAAAAATCACCAAAACATTAATGAGTTCAAAAGATTACATTCAATCCCAAAGATGAAGAATTAGCTACCCATGGTAGCCATTACAACCCAATGAAAGGAAGATTACAAGAGGAGAAGAAAATCTTGATTCTAACCGTCCGCCTCCATCCTCTAGGTCTTGCCTCCGTCTTTTAGGTCTTGATGTCTTTCAAAACCCTAAAAATCTCCTTTTAAACTTGGTTTTGGGCCTAGGTGAAGTGGCTTTTCTCTTGGACTTTTTCTATTTTAAACTTTTTATTTCTTTTCTTCATGAATCTTCCTATCTACCATTTTCTTCATTCTTTTATACCTGAAATTTCACAATAATTGAGATTAAATGATTTCCTTTAACTCAGGACTCAAAACATAAATTTAAATCCAAAAACTCTAAAATTGGGAGTAATTACTATTTTAAATAACACTTAAACCCACAAATACTCAATATTTCTCATGTATAAAAGCACTCAAAATTGGTACTTATCACAGTAACCTTGAAAAACTAAACTTTTTCTTCCACTTGTACTCTTTTGTTCCACTTTGTCTCCCACATAATTAACATCACAGTAACCTTGAAAAACTAAACTTTTTCCTTAAGATATATGGATATTCTTTTGACGACAGTTAAATGCACTTCTCTCGATTTTGACTTAAATCTAACACAGACACACACTAAACATGATATCTGGTCTAGATGCAGTTCAATATAGTAGTAATCCAATCACATGTCTATATTTTGTTATATCTACAGATTTAGACTCTTTCTCTAGATTCATAGATGTGGAAGGATGCATAAGAGTGCACATAGTCTTGGTTTTGTCTAATTCAAACTTTCTTAAAAGTTCTTTTACATACTTTATTTGTTGCACAAAAATTTTATCAGTGGTTCTTTTCATTTGAAGTCCCAAAAAGAATTTTAACTCACCCATCATACTTGTTTCAAATTTAGTTTTCATGATTTTAGAAAATTCTATGCATAATGTTTTGCCTGTAGTCTGAAATATGATATCATCTACATAAACTTAGACTAAGATGAAATTATTTAAATGATTTGTAATAAACAAGTTAGTATCTACACTTCCTCTCTAAAAATTATTTTCTATTAAAAAGTTGCTTAGACATTCATACTAAGATCTAGGAGCTTTTTTTAAACCATACAGAGCTTTATTATGTTTGAAAACATGATTAGGTAAGTTTGAGTTTTCAAAACCAAGGGGTCGAATAACATACACCTATTCCTTAATATATCCATTTTAAAAGGCACTCTTAACATCTATCTGATATAATTTTATTATACTAAATGCAGAAAAATGATAGTAAAAGACGAATTTTGTCTAATCTGGCTACTGGAGAATAAGTTTAAATATAGTCAATACCTTCTTGTTATGAGTAGCCTTTGACAACAAGTCTTACAACCTTATGTTATTAATCCAGTTTGTTTCTGAACACCTACTTGCCTCCGATGGTCGCCTTTCTAGATGGTGGTTCTACGAGTGTCCATACTTCATTCTCCTAGAATTGGTCTAGCTCATCTTTCATAGCTTTGACCTAGCTTTTGTCTTCCAATGCTTCTTTTACACCTTTGGGCTCGACTTGAGAGAGCATAGTCATTTTATCTTTTATTTTTTACCTTGTTGAAACACCTCTGTTGGGATCTCCAATAATTACTTCTATTGGATGCTCTTCTTCAGTAGAATGTGTTCCTGTTGGTTCTTTATTCTCAATATTTGGTTTTTCTAGTCCTCTATGTATATCATTTAGTGTCTCCTCTTGATCATTTGATGAATTCTTCAATTCATCCATAGCCTCAGATTCATCGTTTGTCTTGGGTAGATTATTCTTTAATTCTTACATGTTGGATATGGGTGTATCCTCTTGTTATGATAATTTCTTATCAAGCTTGTAATCATTAAATCTTACATGGATTGCTTCTTAAACTACTAAAGTTCTAGAGTTATAAACTCTATAAGCTTAGATGTTTCAGAACATCTAAGTAAAATTCATTCATCGGTTTTGGAGTCAAACTTTACAAGATTTTCCTTAGTGCTCAAAATAAAGCATTGTACTCTAAATGGATGGAAATAGGATATGTTGGACTTTTTGTTCTTGCACAATTCATAAGGACTCGTTTTAGCTAATGGACTTACGTAAATTATGTTTTGTAAATAACAGGTTGTGTTTATTGTTTCTACCCAAAACCGTTTAGGAGTGGAGTTTGTATTTAACATAGTTCGATTAATTTCTTGTAAAGATATATTTTTCCTCTCAACAATACCATTTTGTTGTGGTGTCTTTAGAGTAGAAAGGTTATGGTTTATACCATAGTTTTCGCAAAAGGATCGAAACTTTTCATTTTCAAATTCACCACCATGATCACTCTTAATGATAGACACACCTTTTTCACTTTGAACTTGTTTGAAAAATTTGCATAAGACTTTGAAAGGCTCATCCTTGCATTTCAAGAATTTTACCCATGTCCATCTAGGGAAGTTATCAACAATGACAAGAACATATCTTTTACCTCCAATAGACTTAGTTCTGGTAGGACCAAAAAGATCTAAATGTATAAGTTCAAGGGGTCTTTGAGTGGAAATGTCATGTTTGCCCTTGAATGAGCTCTTGACTTGCTTTACTTTGATAATGCCTCACAAAGTTCATTTTGCATTGAATGACATTTCTGTAAAACATCTTACAAGGTTGTGTTTCTTGAGTTTTGAGATTAATCTTAAACTCACATGGCCACACTTTCTATGCCATAGCTAGTGATCTTCTTTCTCAGACATGAGACAAGACACTCTTTGATCTGATAATTCATCCATGTCAATTTTATAAAGGTTTCCTTGTCTATTGGCAACAAACATTCCGGTTCTATCGTGTTGATAAGTTGTGTACTTGCCTTTATCGAAAATAACATTATTCCCACTGTCACATAATTGACTTATGCTTAGTAGGTTGTAGTTAAGGCCAACAACTAACAATACATTGTTAATATACAAAGAAGGATTTAGACTTACCTGACCACCACTAATCACTTTTTTTGTGTGGTTTCCTCCGAATATGACTTTTCATTTCTTCTTAAGCTGCAAGTTTTAGAATATAGACCTTTCTCCCGTCATGTGTCATGAGCAGCTACTGTCTAGGTACCATGACAGGGGTCTTTTTGTTTGAATTGATTACGTTTGATAGGAGAATTATTTTGTTCTTAGGTACCTATTTTCTTGGGTCTTCTGTGATTAGTTTTTAGAGGTTATCTTCTAGAGGTTGCACTAGACGATCCAGATGCATTATTGTTTACATGTTGTTTTCTAAATCTATCATATCCTATTCTTAGGTTATCACATGTCTTTCTGAAATTTCTAACTACGAGATCTAAATATTTTTAGCTAATAAAAAGAATGAGTGGCCTAGCAAAACCAAGAGGGGGTGAATTGGTATTGAATTTTTTCATAAATATTTCCCTTTATTTAAGTTCTTTTCAAAAACTTTTTCCAATTTTAAAATTAAATTCAATTAGATTTGGAAATAAGATTGATACAAGATTGGAATGCAACACAATAAAAGAAGATAAAGGAATGAAATATTGCACAAGAAGTTTTATATTGGTTCATATTCAATGATCTTATATTAGTCTCAACTATTCAACCTCAGAATAACTAGTTCCACTAATTTTAACAAATTTGTGTAAAGCACTATGCAATTACAATCGCAAAGCAACAAAAACCAACCCTTGAACACATGTCAAGAGGATATCAATCTTATCAACTCACACGCCTTATCAACTCTTGATCGCACAAGAGGATGTATGCCTTATCAAAATTTGAACAATAAGAAAACAACACTGAAACACTATAGTGAGAACATCAAAGAAGGAGTTTATCAAAATAATAGAAGAAAAGTAAAACAACAAAGTTATTTTCCAAAACATCACAACCCAATTTGAGTGTATGAAAATTATGTAGAATGTCTCAAATTGAATTGCTTTTGTAATTGTAATTGTTTTCTACAAGATTGAGATACATACTCTATTTATAAAGTTATAAAAACTTTTGATTTAAAACATATATCTATTGTAATTAATTATTTCATATGCCAATCAATAATTTCCAATTAAATGTGCAGTTACAACATTTTTTATTTTAATCAATCAATTATGACATGATTTAATCAATTATTTTCATTTTACAATAAATGTATACAATTGATTCAATTGATTATGAAATATTGTAATCAATTAAGATCAAAGATCCTATAATGTAGTTTCATAAATTTCTCGTTTAATCAATTATTAAAGATATAGTTGAATATCTTGTTATGAACCTCACAAGAAATAGTTCAATTGATTATACTAAAGCTTAATTAATTAACAAAAGCCATAAAACTTTTTTAGAACATCTTTTCAATTTTCAAAACCCATTTTCTTTTTAATTCATTTTAGTATGGATATGTGTTGATTATTACCTTGTGTGAAAGACTCAACAACAAATAATAAAAGCTAAAACTCTCTGAACATGTTCAACATCTCCATCTTTAAACATCATCACAAAAACATCTTCACTTAAGGCTTGAGTCACTCTTCAAGTCTAACACAAGGCTTGATATGTCATGTCAACTGTTAATATGTTTCTTAAAGAATAGACAAAGATTTAACATTGCATGGAGCACATTTAATGAATCTATACGTTTATGTGTGAATAGACAAATGCTTGAAGATAAAGATTTGAATTGAAGTTTCTCAACGGGCAGAAAACAATTTGTAATAGGTCTTTTCTCAATATATAAAGATATTTTCCAAGTTGAAAAACATAAGTGAGTCATCAAAGTTGTCAAAATGCTGCAAAATTTGTTGCTCAAAGCTTTTGGTATCTCAAACGTCACAAGAACACGTCGTGGAGGAAGTTAGTAGAGTGTCGAAACCTTGTTTTCCTCGAAATATGTGTTTACTCTACCTAATAAGCAAAACTTTTCTTCACCAAACATTTAGCCAAGTAACTGATTTCCAAACAACACTTATATTTACTAGGGGTGACTATATTCCGAACAACACCCAAATTTCTTAGCAAAAGTGTGTTCGAAATAATACTTAAGTTTCTAGCCAAAAGTTGCACATTTCCAAATAATATTTGAGTTTTTAACTAGGAGTGACAGCATGTTCAAATAATAATTAGGTTGTTTTAGTCAAAAGTAACTAAAATTCAGACAATACTTGTATTTTCATATCATTAGTTTGCTTAGTAGAAATTAATCAACTTGATCAAGAACTGGACATAGTCTACTATTATAAACTAATCAATATAAAATTACAATGTATATAGCTATTTCATATGCTTATTTAAATTTATCTTATATGAACTTCACAAACAAAAAGAAGGAGAACCTTTAAAACATCAAGTGTTTTGCAAAGTTTTTGACATATCATCTATCACATTAAAAACTTGCATGTGTCACTCACCTCATCAGACACAACTTTGCAAAAATTTACAAAAAAAAAATATTGATACATATTTCAACTCTCCATTCTTGTATATCTCTACTTGTATTTTTACATCTTTTAATTTGAAGTGAAAATAAAATGTTAAAAAGTATTCATAGTAAAAACAATGAAATAATAATATAAGATTAAAAATAGATAATAATAGGTTAAAACTTATTAAAATAACTTATATTATAAGATAAAACTTCTAAAATATTAATCAAACTAGCTTACAACATATACATATAAGCTAACACTCAACTTATTTTTTTAATACCAAATACACTCTAAATTATATTTTAGAGGTTTTAAGAATTTAGATTTGGGAATTACAACTAGAATTAAACTAAAACACAATAAAACAAAAAAAATTAGTATTGCATTTTTTATTTAAGTAATTATAAAAGAATTAAAATATGATGATCAAACTAAATAATGACATATTTTTACCAAATTGAAGAGCTTCACCGTGATTGATTAATCCATTGGAAAAAGTTATTTGACACGAGTAAGTATAACTATTTGATAAGTGTAATTAATGATAAAATATTAAATTAAAATATAATTTAAATTATTGAATAAAAAGTTATTAGAAGGTAGTTTAAGTTTAAAGCATTTGTCTAATATCAGTCGTCATCCTCATCTATTTTTGAATAAATTTATAGGAGAAATAGGATTCAGCCAGAAGGATTTGTCACCATTGATTCCATTTGTTTGGACATGATTTTACCATTATAAATATAAATAGCTTCGTTCTTCTCTTACACTCAAATACGAAACCCATAACAGAAAAAGCAATGGCGTCTCGAAGACTAACTTCGATCGTTCTTCTCTTATCCCTTTTCACGCTCTCTTCCTCACACCCTGACAATGGTGGCATTGCTGTGTACTGGGGCCAAGACGTTCGAGAAGGCGATTTGAGAACCACATGTAAGAGTGGAAAGTACGCAATTGTCCTCCTTGCTTTCCTCAACAAGTTCGGTATAGGGATGACCCCAGCCTTGAACTTCGCCGGTCACTGCGACGATGCCTGGAAACCTTGCAGGATGTTAGAGCCCCAAATAAGTTTCTGCCAGGTAGACTCGGTTCGGACCCAAAGAAGATCCAACCCACGTTTTTTCAGAAAACTTTTCATTTTTTCTCATTGATTGTGTTTGTGTATTGGTTACAGGAGAAAGGCATCAGAGTGCTCCTTTCAATCGGAGGAGCCCCCGGCGACTCATTCTACTCGCTGAGCTCGCCGGAGGACGCAAAGGAGGTGGCTAACTATCTCTACAACAGCTTCCTCAGTGGCCAAGATGGTCCACTGGGAAGCGTCACGCTCGACGGCATCGACTTCCACATCGAAACGACGGAGAATTACTGGGACGACCTTGCCCGGGAACTCGACTTCTTCCGACAAACGACGGGGCGTTACTTTTACTTGTCGGCAGCGCCTCAGTGCCCCACAGACCCAATCCCCTATCTCGGCAAAGCCATCGCCACCGAACTCTTCGACTACATCTTCGTTCAGTTCTACAACAACAACCCTAGTTGCTCCTACGCCAGTGGCACCGACGCCCTCTTGGACTCCTGGGACAAGTGGGTCGGCTTGGTCGCCTCCAACAACTCGCTCTTCGTGGGCGTGCCGGCAGCGCCCAGCGCCGGAGACGGTTACATTCCGGCGGAGGTTCTGAACGAGGAGGTGCTTCCACACGCGAAGGAAGCCTCGAACTACGAGGGAGTGATGCTGTGGGATAGATATGGCGATGTTGAGAATGGTTACAGTGATAGCATACTGTCGAATGTGATTAAGTCCAAGTTGCCGGTGTCTGTGGCGTCAGTTTCCGACGCAATTTACGGGTCCGTGTCGAAGGCGTTGCGCCGCGTCTTGGTTTAATAGGTAGTAGAAAGGTACAGCCAAGTAGGCATGTACTCTATCTACAGAATAAATAACATGTCAGCTGTGTTTCTCTTTCCCTAAAGTCGTGCTCCCGGGTGCAGGTAAAGTAATGTAATGGAGGATGGTTGGACTTGAAATAATATCTCTTTGAATAAAACTGTTTTCACACTAGTGTCCGTAACTTACTTCCATTTAACATTCGTTTTTTATGATAAAATATTATATAATAATAAAATAATAATATATACTGTGTCAATGAAAGTAAAAAATGAATAGTGGGCTCCTATTTGTAGTTCTCACTCAGAGACTCTTATTATGGTTTTTTACCCATGGGCACCATATATAATGTCTAAAATAGATAAAAAAATTATTTTGTAAATGGATAAGTTATCTTATTGTGATATGATTTTAATATGAATAAGTCGTATTAGTATGTTATCATTTTAGTTGTTCAGATCATATTATATCGAAGTTTAAAACATATCACACTAAATTATACTAACTCATGTTACTTACGAGGATTTCTGTCAAATATGGATCCTTTCCTTGTAAATGGTCCAAACTAGGTTAGAGGCATGCTCCAAGAAAAATGTTTCAACATTCTTTTCTTTTTAATATGTCAAATATGAGTCATCTCATTGTAAATGGTCCGAACAAGTTAGAGGTTCGTTCTTAGGGAATGGTCTCAACCCCTTATCTTTTTCTATCTGTCAAATATGGGTCCTCTCATCGAAAATGGTTCAAACTAGGTTTGAGGCTCACTCCAAGGGAATGGTCAGAACATTCTTTTATTTTCAATCTGTCAAATATGTGTTGTCCCTTCGAGAATGTTCTAAACCAAGTTAGAGGTCCGCTCCTAGGGAATGGTTTAACCTATTTTATTTTCAATTTGTCAAATATGGGTCATCTACTCGAGAATGGTCCAAGCTAGGTTAGGAGCTCGCTCCAAGAGAATGGTCTAAACCTTCTTTGATTTTCAATCTACCAAATACGGGTCCTTTTATCAGGAATAATCCAAACCAGATTAGAGGCTCGCTCCAAAGGAATGGTCTCAAACTTATTTTCTTTTCAATCTGTCAAATATGGGCCCTCTCATTGGAAATGGTCCAAGCCAAGTTAGAGGCTCACTCCTAAAGAATGATCTTAATTCTTTTTCGTTACAATTAGTCAAATATGGGTTATCTTCTCGAGAATGGTCTGAACTCGGTTAAAGATTTGCTCCAAGAGAATGATCTCAACCCTTGTTTTCCTTTAAATCTTTCAAATAGTGGCCCTCTCTACAGGAATGGTTTGAACTCAATTAAAGACCTGCTCTTAGGGAATGGTCTCAACCCTTTTTAATCTTTCAAATAGGCACTAGTAGAAAAACACAGTTTTACGTCGTCGAATAACGTCGGTTAAAACACCAACCGCCATTGTCAAAAACGCGGTGGCATTTTTGTAAATAAAATGACATATATAACGGCGATTGGTGCATAACCGCCATAAAAAAACAAAGTAAAAAAAATTCAAAATTCAAAATTTTAACACTTGCATTTGGCGAGCCACATATAACGTTGATTTTGGCAAATGAATTGCCTTCGTATGTGCGTCGAATTTTTTTGGGGGGAAATTGGGTAAATTTAGGGCAACATATAACGGCGGTTGGTCCATTCCAATCGCCGTTATATACCCTGTTTACCCCTTCTCCATCCCCCTTTCCCTTTAACTTTTTACACTTCTTCCTCTTCACGCAGCGTTGTGTTCCACTGTTTCGGCGAGTTTTTTTACGATTTTGACCTCCATTGTTGCTCATTTTGCCTTTACTTCTCATTTCCTCCATCAAGGTGACTTGGTTCTAGGTTTTCACCGTTCGTTTTCATCCAAGGTTCGTTCCTCTTCGCGTTTCTCTCTTGGGTTTCGTTTGAACTAAAAATTCGTTCCTTTTCACTGGTTTTGATGTTTTATTGCATCTTTGTTGGATTTTTATTGTTTTGCAAGTGCTAATTTGGCTGCATTTGCTCGTTTGGCTTCGTTTTTGTGTTTGGCCGCCGTCGTCACACCACTACTCTTCAAGAGGTATGTTTTTATGTGTATTAGAATTGTTGGCTGGAATGTTTGTGTGTATTAAAATGCTATTTTGTATTTTATTTGGTTACAATTGAGTTAGAATGACTATGTGTGTTGAAATGCATGTGTGATATATAAGAAACGCATTTGGTTGAGTCCGAGATGTTCGATCCTCGACAATTTTGTATTTTATTTGAGCAATCTTGAATGTTAGAATGTTTAAGATTGGAATGCTTGTATGTAGTGAAATCATATGTGTGTATAATTTGATATATAAGAAACGCATTTGGGTTGAGTCCGGGATGTTCGATTCCCAACAATTTTGTATGTTATCTGGTCATAGAGTAATTTGTATGAATGTTTTCCACTAAACGTAGTGATGGATCAAAGTTGGATAAATGCAAGTCGGATCAGTGATGTGTATAAGAAAGGTGTTGAAGATTTTTTAGAATTTGCTAAACGGAATGGAGTAGGAATAAATGGAAGATATTTTTGTCCCTGTGTGAATTGTGTGAATGGAAGAAGAGTAGATATTGAATTGATACGAGAACATATTTTGTTTGATGGTTTCTTGAATAGCTATACAACTTGGACTTGGCATGGTGAAGTTATAGACTTACCATATGGGAGTGAGGCAGATAAGTCTGAGTATTCTAATATGTATTCTGAAGATTGTATGGAGGAAAAGATTCGTGATATTGGAGAAGAGAATTTCCAACAAACCCATGTGTATGATTCATTGAAAGATAATTCAACAACAAATTTGTATCCCGGTTGTTTAAGTTTTTCACGTTTGTCAGCAGTATTACGGTTATTTAATATTAAGGCAAGAAATGGGTGGACTGATAGAAGTTTTACTGAATTGCTTGAGCTTTTGCATGAAATACTTCCTAAAGGTAATACATTGTCGACCAGTCACTATGAGGCCAAGAAGATATTGTGTCCAATGAGTATGGAGTATCAAAAAATACATGCTTGTCCAAATGATTGTATACTGTATAGAAAAGAATTTGAATGATTGCATAAGTGTCCCAGATGTGGGCTATCAAGATATAAAGTAAAGGATGATGACAAAGATGAAGATGAAATGAAAAAAGGTCCTCCGGCAAAAGTTTTGTGGTATCTTCCAATCATACCTCGATTAAAACGTTTTTACGCTAATGTTAATGATGCAAAAAGCTTGACATGGCATGCAAATGGAAGAAGATGTGATGGGTTGTTACGACATGCTGCCGATTCACCACAATGGAATAAAATCGATTATTTGTATCCTGAATTGGAAGTGATCCAAGAAATCTCAGACTTGGTCTTGCAACTGATGGAATGAATCCATACGGTAATTTAGGTAGCAAACATAGTTCATGGCCAGTTTTGCTATTTATTTACAATTTGTCATATTGGTTGTGCATGAAGAGAAAATATATAATGTTGTTTATGATGATATCAGAACCAAGGCAATCCGAAAATGACATAGATGTTTATCTAAGTCATTTGATAGAAGACTTGAGATTGTTATGGGATGAAGGTGTTGAGGTTTTTGATGCACATGAGAAGGCCAATTTCAATTTGCGAGCAATGTTATTTTGCACGATTAATGATTTTCCAGCATATGGAAATCTGAGTGGTTATAGTGTCAAAGGACATCATGCTTGCCCGATATGTGAACAGAACACAAGTTACCATTAGCTAAAATATGGTAGAAAGATATGTTACATTGGCCATTGAAAGTTTTTGAAACGTAACCACCCTTATCGCAGGTTGAAGAAAGCTTATAATAGTTGTCATGAAGACAGAACTGCACCTCTACTCTTAATCGGAGACGAAGTGTATAACCGAGTGAGCAACATCGAAGTCAACTATGGAATGGTCTCAATGCTTTTCAATCTTTCATGAATGGTCCAAACTCGATTAAAGACACGCTTCTAGGGAATGGTCTCAACCTTTTTCAATCTTTCAATCTTTCAAATAGGGGCCCTCTCTACATGAATAGTACAAACTTCGTTAAAGGCACGCTTTTAGGTAATAGTCTCAATCCTCTTCAATATTTAAAATAAGGACTCTCTCTACATAATGGTACGAACTTAGTTAAAGTCACGCTTCTAGGAAATGATCTCAACCTTTTTTAATCTTTTAAATATGAGCTCTCTCCACGAGAATGGTTCGAACTTAGTTAGAGGTCCGCTTCTAGGGATTTGTCTCAATCATTTTCAATCTTTTAAATAGGGACCCTCTCCTTATGAATCGATATCGAATTCTTGATTTCGATTTTCTTCTCTTTTTTTTACTTTGATTTTCTTGACTTTGTGAAATCCAAATAGTATGAAAATGATATTTTTCATATTAAACCTAGGTAAAGAGAAACATCTGTCAACACCAAATTTCATTTGAATAAATAAAATTTATTTTAGAAAAAATAAAAAATGTGTATTCAATTTTAGAAAAATAAAAATATAATAATAAAAAGAATTTCTTTAAATATTACATAACTAAAATTGGTATTTTTTAACCGATAATAAATATAACTAGGGGTTTATTACTTTTCATTTTAGAAAAAAATAAAAATATATAAAAATATAATTTGAATGAAACCCATTAAATTTTACATAAAAAATAATAAAAATAAAATAACACTTACCTTGTGTACCCTTAAGTTTACTCTTACATCCTAGTTCATAAAAAAACGGAAAATAAAAATTAAAACGAAAAATGAAAATGTAAATATATAAAATAAAATCGAAAAACAAAAATAAAGAAAGAGAAATATAAAATGAATATGAAAATAAAAAAAAACGAAAAATATAAAATAAAAACGAAATACAAAATAAAAAAGAAAATAAAACAATAATAAAAATATGTGTGACAATTTCCCTCCATCCACTCTCAAATTCCCCACCCCCACACCAACTCCTCACAACCTATCTTTTTCTCAAATCTAGTGACCTACCATCATACACACGTGCACACTTACCATAAACTACCTCCCTTCAACTTTCTCACAAACTTGGCCAATTACTTGTTTTTCTTCTCCTCCCTCTCACAAAATAACCAAGCATTTCTAATCTATTACATATATATTCCGCTCATGGAAAATATTAGCTCTATCAAAGAAAAATAGAAGATTACATTACCAGAAAGCTAATATGAGAGAAAAGATTGCAAAGATTTTGGGAGAGGATAAGTAAGACATTAATTTTTAGTTTTGTTATTAACGATGATGAAACCTATAACCACACAACGTCTAAAAAGGGAGGAGGCAATTGCAGGCTACAATGTTTCAGGCTTATGTATCTCCTCCATTGATTCCATTTAACAAATATACACACTAATGGTGCTTCACTTCATAAGAAGATTATCACAAGCAGCAAGGAATTAAGACCTCACTCTTCATGGCATCCAAACCATAGCATTACCTTAAGCATCGTCATCTTCATGGTTGCAACTAAGACAACGGTCTTTTCCAAGTGACTTGCACCTTCTTGGCCCTATCGGGGTTTGTCTGCTTCATTGTTGACCTCCGAAATCACGGTCATTGTGAAGACCATAAAGTCTTCATCTCTCCCGTAAACTTGGCAACATTCCGTATGTTTCTTTCTTTTTGGTGTATTTTTTCAAATATTTAAAATGGGCAAAAATAAATATTTTTTTACAAAATGGACCAATTGTACCAATTATATAGAGTTTTGTAAAAATTCTTCCAATTCATTTCAAGTTAGTCAAATAGAAGTGACATATTTACTATTTCAATTAAAGACATTAATTAAAATCATTTTTATTTGTGCAATCATTTTTTAATTATTTGACAGTTATATTTGTTATGTTATAACTATTAAAAAAATTAAAAATAATAATTAACAAAATCATAAAAAAAAACATACAAATTTATTTTAAATTAAAACAAAATAATATAATGATAAAATTAATAACAAGAATAATTTTAATTAAATTTTTATGAATTTAATTTAAATAATAATAATAATAATAATTTTAATTAAATTTATACAAATATAATTTAAATAATAATAATAATTATAAAAACAATAATTATAATTAAATTTATATAAATTGAATTAAAATAATAATAATAATTTTTTAACAAATAAAATAATAACAAAATCCCAATTCCAACATCTACCCTTTCTCTCCTTCAGTGAGTCTATGGGCTCCGCCACCACCACCTCTGGCTAGGGTGAGATGCTCGTTAACTACTTTAACAAAGTCTCCATGTTCTTCTTCAAGGAGAACTTTCTTGGAAAACAACGTTGTCACGAAGGACTGGAGTCTACGGCTGCAGCTGCGATGAAAATTATACGTTACACTTTTTAACTTTTTTTCTACTTAACTGGAAAATTAGAAATTAAAAAATATATATTTTAAATTATGCAATTTGAAATATAAAAAGTTATGTTACAAATTGTATAATCTAAGAAAAAAAAATCTTACATTTTATTATATTTGAAATATAAAAATTATATTATTATAGATTTGACAATCTAAACTATAAAAATATATTTCAAATATACGATCTAAAATAAAAAATTGTATTTCAGATTATGTGATTCAAAATTTAAAAAGATATTATATTTTAAATAATAAATTCTAAGAAACAAATTCAGAAAAGATATTTGTAATATTTTAAAAAGCATGGAGTACAGTAAGAATTCATGGAGATGCAAGGAGAACGCATCTACAAATAGAAGTTATAGTTTTTTTGAGAAAGACTGAGATGAGAAATGAGCCTTAGGTGAGCCTATATATACACTGGCAATTGTTTCTTGCATCCTTTGCATCCTGTCATTTACTTTCTACACTCCATCACTGATAGGAAAAGGCTTGGGTGTCCCTGTGAACTTATATAAAAGGTTGGAGACAATGACGAGTGTAGGTTTTCAGAATCGGAGGTGGTGCAGTTGTCGGACGTCGATGAGCGAAGTGGCCATCTTCCCATGTGAGTGTTGCGCCCCCATTTCGTGTTTGCTTATTTGGAAGTTGTGAGCGATGTGTAATGTTTGAATTGTGTTTGATATAGGGTTGGTTTGTGTTTGATTTTGATGAGGAAGTGTTGCATTGGTTCAGGGTTTGTTGTTGAGTGGTTGATTGATGGCGATTTTGGTTGTTTGGTGTCGGCCTGCAACAGAGCTGCGCACTGGGCAAGGTTCACATTTTTTTTTACCTTTCGAAAAGTGGATTCCGGAAATACCATTCTGAAACACATTACCGAAAAAATTATATTGAAACGTGTTTTCATAAAAGCATTTCTAGAATAAACTTTCATAAATCCTTTTCTAAAAACGCGATACCGAAAAAGGCATTCCTGAACATGTTTTCAGAAAAGCATTTCCAAAATAAATTTCTGGAAATATTTTTTTCGAAAACACGTTTCAAAATGTCTTTTCTAGAAATGTGTTTCGGAATAGTCTTTTTAAAAATACATTTTGGAAAGTCTTTTTGAGAAACATATTTCTGAAAGTCTTTTTCGAAAACGTGTTTTAGAAAACCTTTTTTGGAAACATGTTTCGGAAAGTCTTTTTCAGAAATATGTTACGGAAAGCCTTTTTTTGGAAAGGTGTACTTTGCTTTTTTTATGTAATTTTTAATTTGTTGTACTGATTTGGTTTGCTTAAGATCATGGTGAGGACTAAAGGGGAAGGTTCACAAACAGATGGCATATGACCAACTGCGTCTATTAGGTGTAGGGAGTGTGGTGATCCTTCTAACTTAGATGAAGGCCTTGCAGTTGAAGTACATTCAGCTGATCCTGTGGCCATGATATTGATGAAAGCTATCTTGGAGGATCAATAGATACGTCCTTACTTGTAAATTTTGAATACCACGTTGTTGTGCAATTGTGGAATGGTGCGGTAAGTTAGTGAATGTTGATTTATGTTAATTTTTTCACTAGCTTATTTTAAGTAAATGCATTTATTGTTGTAGGATCGTGGTGAGTTAAAGATGGTATCCCACGAGAGAAAGATGAGTAAATTGGGTTTGCCACATGAAAGGATTTAACTCAACATTAAATTATCTGGTTTAGGTGGGTTGATTGGAGCTAGTTATGAGATTGAAGACAGATGATTGTTGTCTGCTTTTGTAGAGAGGTCGTATGCTGAAACTAACTCATTTCATTTACCTATTGAGGATATGACCATCACATTAGATGATGTGTCTAGTTTGTTATACCTTCCCATTGTTGGCCAATTTTTTACATACCCTACATTAGATACGGTTGGGGCTACAAATCTATTGGTTGAAACCTTGAAGGTTAGTCATGACACTGCCTCCACAGAGACCGAATAGTGTAAGGGTGGTCATGTACGAATTGAGCTGGTTGAGAGAGGTGTATGAGAATGCATGCAGCACTCGGCAATGGACTGTAGTTGCTCGTGTATACTTGTTGCAGTTAGTTGGGTGTACCATCTTTGCAAATAAGAGTGTAACCTCTGTTAGTGTGACCTACTTGGGTTTTTTTATTTATTTGAGGGTTACCGAGGTTATGCACGGGCACCTGTAACTTTGACTTTCATGTATGAGCGGTTGGGAGATGTAAGTTATGCATCTACTAGGCATCTAGTTGGGTATTCAACGTTATTGTAGGTTAGTGCCAAATTTGTTGGCCTGAATTTACGAGCATTTCCCAACTATAGGACATAGACGTATTTGTGCATATTGCATATAGGAACAATTAAGGTACTTTCGCTATCATGTTGATAAATTGTCGTCTTTTGTCACTGTTTGATTTGAACTGGATAATATCCAATTATCTAATATCTGCTTCACACCTTATGAGGAGCACAGGGAATCTAGACCATTTGAATGGATCTCCTTGTTTGTTGGTGTGTGATCAGATGAACCAGACTGCGACAACTTAAAAACTTACTCGATCGTGCAGTCCATCAGTGTATGCAGATGATCCCAGCAATCCATCTCTTTGTCTTTGGCGGGGATGAATATACACTTTAATGAATATGTTCTACAATATATAAGGGCGACCCGTTATCTAGGAGATTTCTTTCCAGAATATATGGAGTGGTTTAGGTCAATAGTACATTCAAATATTATTCAAATGGTTGAAAATGATCATCCCCCTATTGGTGCACCAAAGGCAGATATAGTTGCAGATAAAGATGTAGGTCCCTCACAAACTCAAACATATCAATTTACTATGGTAAGTACCCATAGATAACTTGAAATACTAGCTCTTAAATATTTAAAATATTAATATTAACACTTTTTTTACCATTATAAGGCATTTGTCATAGGATTGCTTAGACATTACCAATTGTGCTTGATAGTGGTTATGTGGTTAAGGGAACTCGTGTATGGGATGGGATCCATACGACCTTGATGCTAGCTAGGGGAGCAACAGGACAGAGGGGCATGTATGTGAGGCATCCTAGACATAGACGTCGATGATGTCTTTAGTTAGGGTATATAGAACCTGCCATTTTGTAATTAATGTATTTTGATGTATGTACAACATTATATGACTTTGTTTTAAGTACTTCCATGTATTTGGATGTTTATTATATTTAGATGTTTATTTAAGTACTTGGATATATTTATTATATTGGATATTTTGATTTAACTATTTGTAGAATGGAAAATCAATAATATAGAATGGATTAGAAAGTGTCAAATATAATTGTCATCTAAAGATTTGGAAATACTAATTGCAATTAACTAATGTCGTTTAATTGAACATAATTTGTGTAAAAACTTGCGTGCAAGTAATGTAAAACGAGGCCTAAACTTTGACAGTGGCTTGACCACAATAAGCTAGTTGGTGAAATTGGACATCCATCTTGCAATTGCACCTACATCAAATACTATAACATAACAAAATCAACAATGATAACAAATGCACATGTCGATTTAAATGTTACTAAATAAATTGTACCATTACAAAGTGATTTCTATACAAATGTCTAGTTGAAATTATAGATGAAGGTTTAGGTCAGTGGGGGATTGTGTCTTCAAAGGGAAATTTGTGATTGACTGCTTTAGTGATAAGTAAGCAACAATGACATTATAATGATTGGCAATCACATACGCCATATCAAGTATGGTCATCTACTTATCTGTTCCAACCTGCACCAACAATGAATTTAGTTATAGTAAATGATAAAAAGTTGACATAAAATAAATAAAGACATTGTCAAAATTATTTCGTACTATAGACATACGATCCACAAGGAGTGAGTTCTTCAAATATTTAAAGCGATGTTCACCTCCCAACAATTCAACATACTCATGATGGCATTGATTAAGTTCCTTAAGTAAATTCATACAAACATAACCCATGATTCCTCTCCCATACCCAACATCGTAGCAACAACACGGTATCTACAATGGCCATTAGCTACCACATTCATAACATCAACAATATACAAATGAAACCCTAAAGGAATTTATCAATCATAGGGATTGATTTTGAATGACAAATTTCTTCCTTCACTCCTTTGATGAATTTCATAGTAGATGAACTATCATGTTGTGAACAGAGGACATCAACATGCTCGAAATAAGATGGAATGCGCTTTTGTCTTTACTTGTGACTTAGGTGTACCCAAAGATTTCTCTCAACACCCAATTTTGTCTAGGCAAATAAAAAAAACATTTTATTAGTTTAAGTTTTTTGAATTAATTTTCACTTTTAAAAAAATAAATATAGTAATAATAAAAATAATAAAATTTGATTTAAACCTTACCTTTTTATAGGAAATGAAAAAACTAATAAAACAATAATAATAATAAAAATGTGACTTGAATATAAATATTTCCTTTTATTTAAAAAAAATAAAGAAAATATAAATATAAATTGATTGTTTGTAATTTTCAATAATAAAAATAATATTGCAATAACTAAAAATAATAATAAAAAGGATACTAAAAAATAATAAAAAATAATAAAAAATATGTTTTCATTTGAAAAAAAGAGAAGAATTAGATTTTATTTAATTGGGTCTATTTTCTAAACTAGTTATAGAAAAAATAAAATAAAAATAAAAAAGTGTCCGGTCTCTTAAGGTTTAAGTGGAAAAATGAGTTTCAGTAGTTGACTAAACTCTTTTAGCTATTTTAGAATTAGTGTGCAGATTATTTGAAAAATTGATAGAAATTTACTTGATTAAACACTGATGGAGTCTAATAATAGAATTAATTTGAATTTTGAATAAAATAAATCCCATAAAGAAAGTTAAGGATATTAGAGAGTCTATTTTAGGACCTTTTACGGATAATCGATTTTATTTTGCTTTAATACAAATAGTTCTAATTAATCCAATTAGTTTCCCACTTTTTCTCAATAAAAAATACTCATTAAAGTTTGCTAACACGAGAAAATTAAAAATCCTACAAAAGAAACAATTTGTATGATTAGAGATAATTTGCAAATCACAATTAAAAGGTACATTGTATATTTTTTTTGCAAATTGATGTACACTACCTCAGCCCTACTCACAAAGGGGGGAACATGCACGGCTATAGACAACATCTACATACATGATATACACACTCATGAAAGAGAACACACAAAATTACAACACTTAGTTAGAGAAAATTGTTTATAGGGGGCAGAAAGTTATAGTTCACAATGCTATTACAAGAGCTTAACGCTAAATTTGGTCTTCAACTAATACGTTTTTTTGTCCTCTATACTTTCGTAGGATTTATACTACGTTGTATTTACTTTCTGATCAAATGGTGTAATATTAAATAAAATAGCAATAGATAGAAGATAAATAATTTTATTTTTTATTTGAGTTGTTGCTTGGGGATTGTTCTTTTTTGCACTTTCTCAACTTCCCAACCAAATCAAGAGATTGTTGCTCTTGTCACAATCTCCATCTCATAAGAAATCCCCAAAACTCAAAATCTCAGTGAATCATGGAAGCAAGAACATTAGAGAACTCAATAGGAACCCTAAACCCCATCAGAATCCATCAAAGCACTCAAAAGAAAACCTCCAAAACTCTAAATCTCAGTGAATCATGGAAGCAAGAACATTAGAGTACTCAATAAGAACCCTAAACCTCATCAGAACCCATTAGAACACTCAAAAGAAACCCTCCAAAACTCAAAATTTCTGTGAATCATGGAAGCAAGAACATTAGAGCACTCAACAAGAACCCTAAGCCCCATCAGAACCCATCAGAGCACTCAAAAGAAACCCTCTAAAACTCAAAATATCAATGAATCATGTAAGCAAGAACATTATAACACTCAATAAGAACCTTAACCCCCATGAGAACTCATCAGAGCACTCAAGAGAAATCCTCCAAAACTCAAGATCTCAGTTAATCATGGAAGCAAGAACATCAGAGTACCCAACAGAAAATTTAAACCCCATCATAACCTATCAGAGCACTCAAAAGAAACCCTAAACCATTATTTTATTTTTATTTTTATTTTTATTATTATGATTATTATTACCATTATTTTGTTCTTTATTTTCTTAACAATTTCAAATAAATTTGTGAAAATATAAAAAAGAAATATGAAATTTTCAAAATTAAAATATCAAACAAATTTTTAATTTAGAACTACGTGAACTTTGATTTTCCTTTATGGAAATATGTAGGACCGAGCTCAATCCTTGTCGGGCTTGAAAAATAAAAAAAATATTTTCTTTGTTTGGTTTGTTTGTTTATTTTCTTATTTTTGTTTATTTGTATTTATTTTCATTTTAATTTATTATCATTTTATTTTATTTATTTTATTTACATTAATATTTTTTTGTTTTTATTTGTTTATTTTATTTGTCTTTATTTGTATTTTTATTGTAATTATTTTTGGATAAAATAACATTTTGTAAAACCACATTCATCTTTGATTATTTGATTAAAGGTATCATGTTAGGACGGACATTGTGGGGTGTTAATACCTTCTCCACATGTAACCAACTTCTGAATCTTAAATTTGGTTCGTATACATTGCTTTTTTGGTTTTTCTGTAGTTTTTCATAATAAACTATGGCAACAACTTCATCTCTAATAAAAATATTATTTTTTAAAAAAATTAAACTTTTCTTTGTCGCCTCCCCACTGCAATCCCGGTTGCGACGATGTCTTATCTGGATATGTTATTTGACACAATTTCTTCTTGATCTGAACCTTACCAGAAATGTCAACTTCTTTGAAACGGTTCAAAATTACATCAAACTCTTGTTGTATTGACAACTCATTTTCACTTTCATCACATGAAAGATCTGCAAAACTCAACCGGGTCCAAATCACATGCACTACTTCTAGGGTATGCTACCTACACAAAATGATGTCAATTCACAAGCACGTGGAAGACCATGAGGAGATCTAAGGGTGCAACCACAACGAACTTTATAAAAGCCAACCCATTTTACTCTATCCATCTCTTCAACAATATGTTGGAATGCATATTTTGAAATAAATCCCAACATCTTTTTGTACGTTATAACATTAAATAAATGCCCAACCACATTAAGACTCTTCTCAAATGATGCTTTAATTGTATTATGTTGCAAGATAATAATCTTGCTCACAAGTATGTATTATACCTTTGTTTACAATTTATGTTACACATTAATGTCAAAATAACACCAACATACGTGTTACTTGTTGTGTTACCTAAGTGCATAAACATATCCGTCTATGCCTTCATGAATTTTTATTTATGTGGGACTACCCAAGTACCAATGACATAATCAACAAATATCGACCATGGACAACAAACCACTTAAAATGCCTCTACACGATGTTTAAATTGAACAAGATCATCACAATCCACAACAAATCCCCATGCTTCCATCACTTGATCTCGTGACTCTTTCGGATGCACAATCATTTTACACTTTGCTTTAACATTTTTGTCAATATAAAAGCAACATAGAACATTTGCAACTTCGGAAAACACAACCGTTATCGCATTCATTAGAGCAATATCTCTGTCACTTACAATTACCCTAGGGTGTGCATCAACTCTCATAAACAATTCTTTAAGTCTCTCAAGAGCCCAAAAAAAATTATTTTTACGTTCGGCTTCAAGTAAAATAAGTGCACCAGAAAATGTCAACCCTATTGATGTAACACCAACAACTACAAGTAATGACAATTTATACCTATTTGTTTTATAAGTACTATAATCATCAAAACAACATTGAACAAATTTAGTAGCTTCACAGAATCAAGGTGTGTCCAAACTAAATCTTGCACCACATTAGTACTCTCATAAATCTACACCAATAAAGATACATGTCTCACTCAAGCAACATCATCAAATGTTTTATTTCAGTTTTGTGACCTCTATCTAATTTTTGATACGTATTCATGCCATTATAAACTTGCATTATCATCATCACATTCTTCTCATTACGCTCCTTTAGTGTTAATAAAATATTTGTAGGCTTTACAAAAGTTTTTGTCATGACAATAAACATAGTCTTCTTATCTTTTGTTAACCTATCGACATATGGATGACCAACTAACGTCTCAGCGAAGTCATGATTATGAAACCCACAAACCACATCTACAACCAATCCTTCACCACCTTTCATAAGTTTGCCTCATAATCTAAAAGGACGTTCACACTTCATACTTCCACTTTCAATAACCTTTAAGTCCTTTTTATAACGTCTATATTTCCCTCCTCTCTCACAACCTAACAAAATATATGTCTTCCTTCTTTGTTGGCTATTTCATGTATTTGACCTTAATATAACAATAACAAAGCCCAAATCAAAAACAATCTTTCTTACCCACTTCAACAATTCATACTGACTATCAAATACCTACATAAACATATCACAACATTTGAATTTCCTAAACAAGTCATCGTATATTCTCCATATTAAAATATTTTTCTAATCAAACTAAAATACCTTTTCTATACTAAAAGCATATATGCAATCATTATGTGATGCATTCAAGCTATTTGAACCTAACATGTCAACATCGTCATCCTCCATCCCTCACAAGTCTACCTCATATGAAATGCTAATGCAGAAACCTAGCTCCATGATGTCTCTCCAATCATAAATTGTATTGCAAAATCATAAGCAAATTCAATAACAAACTTTTTCAGAAAACACTTTCAGAAGCAAAAGGTTTCATTTCGAAAAAACCTTTTCAAAACACTAAAATCAATTCCGAAAAACCCTTTTCTAAAGGCAATTTTGGATAGAGGTCCATTCTAAAAAAGTCATTTCAAAAGTCGAAAATGCATTTTGAAAAATATTTTCGAAACTTGCTTTTTAGAATATATTTTCGACTTCTGAAAAGTACTTTTCGGAATGGACCATACACCCCTAGATTGCCTTCGAAAAAGTTCTTTTTCTGGAACTATTTTTCAGAACTCAATTTCCAAAAACTTGTCACGATTCTAAAAAAAAAGAAAATTCATAACTCACCCACACCTCCATCTCTTACCTCTAAAATAATCCAAAATGGTCCGCAACAGTCACCGGAGCAAAACCATCACCAACTACTGTAGTAGTCGTCATAGGAAGACACTCAATCCACCGTCAACCAAAATGAAGCTCAACCTTCATATAAATCTGTCAAAGACAAAACTAAAATATTTAAATTTTAATAGGGTGGAGGAAACATTTGATGGGTGCAGGAAGCAATTTCCTTTCACACGTCTTGACTCATTTTATTAACCCAGCAGCTTTTATGTTTGTTACCTACAAGTTCATTATTTGTCATTTTTTTTTTATATCCATTCACCAGCTTTTATTTTCTATTTTAAAAATCAATTTTCTAAAAATAATAAAAACATAAAATATTAAAAATATAAATATTTTAAAAATTAAAAACATCAACACAACAATAATTTTTTTTTCTATTAAAACTAGTATTGATTTTTCATCATGGATAAAAGGACGTAGAGTAAGGTTTTGGACTCTAACATAAAAAGCAATATATTTTTTTTATCTTTTACTTACACTTTGAAAAATAAATATTCTAAAAACAAACTTTTTTTTTTTTTTTACTTACATTTAACTAAAGATATCATAGTCCAATACTAGTATCTTCTTAACAACAAGTAACAACTTTCAAATCTTTAATCTCTTTTCATGAACTATTCTTTTAATTTTTCCATAATTTTATATTATAAATTATGATAATAACTTCTCTATTTTAACTTTAAATAAAATCAACTTCCAATAGCTAAATAGTATTAGCTATATAACTATATTAAAACACTTTATTTTAAGAAAATCACTTACAATAACTTTAACTGATTCAAACGTGTTTTTTTAATAAAATAAATGTAATTCAAGCTCACACAACGAAAATGCTACATTTGGTAAATATTAAATAAAAGCAAATAAAGAAAATTAAATGTGTTTAATCAAATAAAAATTAAAAAATAGATGAAAGAAAAACAAAGTATCGAAAAGTATAGATAAATAATAAAAAAATAATAATGTGAAACCAACTCTTTATTTTTTAGTTTTATCTCTTTCTATTTCTTTCTTATAAAATGTCAAATTAAATAATTTTTTTATATTTTAATTATTCTTTTCCTGTACCAGACCTGCTATAAATGTTATCTTCCTGGAAGAAGAAACATCGTGTACAATTATCACGAATTAAAAAAAGTATATCTTCTTGTGTCTTCTGTCGTCTTCTTCAACCCTTTAGCCAAACTTAGTAAACCTAGTATAAATGTATCTTATCTTCTTTCCAGAACAAACAACTTTATCATCAATGATCACGTGCCTGGAAAGATCATTCAAGCAGAACAACAATTATATATTTCAACTGTGGTCCCATTGATTATGATTTACTGAATGTGCTTCATGTGATATGTTTTCTTTATTATTTTATGGATATAAAGTATCCATTAACGTTATGAATAACTCATCTTGAAAAAAAAAAAAAAACTTCTTTTATTATCATGGAATATCTTTTCCAAACACAAAGATTAATCATATATGAGAGTCTGAACTACATAACTAGAATCATCACACATAGCTAAGTAAGAGAAAAATTAATCTTATTTACCCAAGTTAGTAAAAAAAAGGTAATCTTAATTAAAGTGAAATTTGAGAAAAAACAATAAAGAAAAAATGGTTTAAACATATTTTAAATTCTGAAAATATATTTGATAAACCATTTTTTAATTAATAAAAAAATTAAGACTTAAATATGTTTTATTTTGAAATGTGAAGATGTTTTAATTTTTGTTTCTAAGTACGCTAAGACAGTATTGTTAAAATGAATCATCATATATAATATTGTCTACTTTTGAGCCTCATGTTTCTCTCACAGTTTTATTTTAATAAATTAGGAGAGGAATATGCATGCAAATAATTTTTAATCTCGAAAATATCTAAGAACTTTTAAAAATAGCACAACAATTTTAAAATAAATTATTGAGATTGGTTTCATTCACTCTAAATATATTTAAGTATTAAAAATGTCAACTGAGTCAAATTTTAAAATAAGTAAAGATCTTTTAGGCAGATTTTAATTTTATATTGAATTAATGGGTTATTTTTATCAAAGTTAAAAAAAAAATTAATTTTAAATTAGAAAGAAATAATTTTAAAATTTAAGTCGCATTAACAAAAAGTTACTTTAACTTTTAGATTTAGTTTTGATAAAATCTACATATTCTAGTAATTAAATAAATCAAATAAGTATAAATGTAAAAGAAAATTAGTCAAAAAAAATTTTTAAAAATAAAATAAAATTTTTAAAATTACAAAAATCAGTCTTTTATTTATTATTAAAAAGTAAAACAAATAATACACTTTTTTTTAAAAGACTGTTACACTCCGTACTCTGTGATAAGGATCAGGGAACGAGTGGCCCCTCAAGCCAAAATCATACACAAATAATAATAGATACACAAATTAATTATTTTTATTTATCATTTTTAAATTTAAAGCAATATGTTTTTTCTTATAATTATACTCTCAATTTAATTAATATGAAGAAAATAATAATAATAATAACAAAGAGAAAAATATGACAATATATGGAATTAAGAAAACTGAAAGAAATATAATACATAATTTATCTAAAATTATTTAAAAAAATAAATAAATATGTTCATGATTTTAGATTGAAAAAATATTAGAAATGAATAGAAATAGATAAGATCGAGATGGAGAAAAATAAATTAAGGTTCTTAACTCTAGTTCCTAAAAAAATAATTATACTTTTAGTTTAATTTAGGATAGTTTTAAGTTTACCCTCTCAATTATGGTAGTTAAAATCGAGAGTTTACTCGTAAAATCGTAAGATTTTACGATTTTACATACTCTGTGCGATTCAAATTTCACACAGAATTGTTATACAACAAGATCGTACGAACCGATGAACAGAATTGTAAAAACGTGTAATCGCGTTTATCAAACTGTTCACCTTCTTAAGTCTAATTTTATTCAAAATTAATTAAATTCTGACATTGTGATTGTGTTGTCACTTAACACCACCCAATTAAAATTAATACATTAATATAATTAAAATTTTAAAAAAAGATAAAGAGTCTCACTCTTCGCCTTTACTCCTCATTCCAACCCCATTTCAAATCAAAATCAAATGAAAAGTCCCATCTCATTTCAAATGAAGAGTCTCTTATGTTATTTTGCACTATTGTTTTGCACGTTCATTTCGGATTTCATTTCAAGTTCAATTAAAATAAAACTAAATGTTCAATTAAAATAAAACTAAATTAATTTAATTAAGACAAATGAAGAGTCTCTGGAGTTTACTCCTCCTGCTTATTTCTTGGGTTTTATTTCAAATCTAATTAAAATAAAACTAAATTAATTTCTTCTCATTTCAAATGAAGAGTATCTTATGTTGTTTTGCACATTCACTTCTCTTGATTGGATTTTATTTCAAATTTAATTAAAATAAAACTAAATTAATTTAATTAAGACAAATGAAGAGTCTCTGCAGTTTAGTCCTTATAGGTTTTATTTCAAATCCAATTAAAATAAAACTAAATTAATTTAATTAAGGCAAATGAAGAGTCTCTGTTCACTCTTTCTTCTTGATTGGGTTTCATTTCAATTTTAATTAAAATAAAACTAAATTAATTTAATTAAGACATTTTAACCATCTCTTAATTCTAAAACCTTAGTCACACTCACACATCCAAAGTCATTAGAGCATACACTAACAAGATTTTATTGGACTTCTCTTATTAGCCAGAAAAAAAATCACACTCCATAACTCACACACTTGGGAAATATAGATTGAAATGATACTCTTAATTCAAATGGAGATGATGAACACTTGGTTGAAGGTCAAGTCTAAGGTGGTATGGAAGATGATGATGTTCTTGCCATCCCAACTTTAGAGGAGGAGAATGTTCTTATTGACGTGTTTTATGAAAGAGATAAAACTAATGAAGATTCCTTTAATTTTCATTTTAATGTGAGTGATTTATATTAGATGAACTTAAGTTTTATTAAGTATTGTCAAAGTAGTTGATTTTGTAAACTTAAGTTTGATGAAGTATTAACAAATGAATTGATTAGTTATGTGTGTATATTTGGTTTGTTTTTATAGGATTGGTGACTTTAATTTGGATCTGATTTGGGCACTAGATGTATTTACATAGATTTTACATTGTTATTACTCCTTTATAATATATCCAACACATCAATTAATCTTTTTAATTACTTAATTACTTTTCATGTAATACATTAAGTAAAATAGAAAAAATGTGACTATATAAAATTAAATAATTTTGTATCAAAGGTTGAATCATCCCTCAAATACTTTTTTTAATTTCTCTTATTTATTTATTTTTTTACAAACAATATTATTATATATATATATATATATATATATATATTTATATATATTTTTT
>Ga0209700_103867_pt1 | contig 27991 bp, 20 predicted proteins | sample SiratroredBW_FD_187528 | JGI IMG/M metagenome (GOLD analysis project Ga0209700, IMG submission 187528) | Root nodule microbial communities of legume samples collected from California, USA - Siratro red BW (SPAdes) (version 2) | ecosystem: Host-associated > Plants > Roots > Nodule | place: USA... | reverse complement strand
AAAAACTAAAAAAAAAAAAAAAAAAGAACTCAAGTTAGATTATTTTATGAAAACAAAATTAGATAAAATTCTTTAATTTTATATGACTTTAAGGACCCATAAAAGTGCATCGAAAACACAAAAATGAGTTGGTTTCTAGTGAAGATGCTCTTAACCATTAGGTTTGAGTCGTTCTTTTTTTCTTTGAAAAGGTTTGAGGGTGATAATGTATATTAGTCTCCCTATTTTTATTTAATTGTTATTTCAAAATTTAACACAACATTAATTACTTATCATGTACACGCTTACTATTCACCTGATACTTAATTAGTTTAGACATCTATATTTATTATAACGTAAAATGAAAATGATAAAATAGAAAATCTCATAATTATTTCATTAAAATAAAAAATTTTATATTTCTTGATTTTTATAAAACAACCTTAAAACGAACAAACAGAAAGAGGACAATCTTGTAAAAGATATGAAGATGTTGGAGTTCGCATTATGTCATAAGAAAAAAAGGGCGCAATGAAGACGTGATTATTTATATAAGAGTGATTAATTTAATTTTGATATCTTTCTGGTGACATAACATATTAATCACTAACGTGAGAGGTTTATGATTCTGAGGACCTGTCCTTTGATTAAGAAATGTACATTATTGAGCCAACGCAGAAGATTGCATGTAGAATTGATTCACAGTGAGTGCTTCCAACCACTATATAAGTAGGTGCCTACATTCCTAAGCTTCCATTCATTTTCTTCTGTTTGTTGCCACAACAGTAAGAGAAAAAATCAAGAAACTATTACTCACATCACACATAATATGATAAACCAATTTCCATTTATGTGATTCATTCTTCAACCAGGAACAGGAGAGTGAATTTTTTGCGTTGCACATGACAAGTTTATCATAAACTGTTCATATCAGAATTAGCTTCACTGCATACATTGAAAGATGGAAAGTGATGAACTGAGAGCGGCAAGTGCACGCATAGGGAGCTCCAGCGTGTGGAGAAGCAGTGGTGTTGATGTGTTTTCAGGGTCTTCAAGAAGAGAGGATGATGAACAAGAGCTTAAGTGGGCTGCTATTGAGAAACTCCCCACATATCTACGCATGACTCGGGGCATTCTCACTGAGGCAGAAGGCCAAGCTCCTACAGAGATTCATATAAAGAAACTTGGTCCACTTCAGAGGAAGAACTTGGTGGAGAGGCTCGTCAAGATTGCAGAACAAGATAATGAGAAGTTCTTGTTCAAGTTAAGAGACCGCATTGATCGGTAAGCTACTAACATGTGTGTGTGTGTTTTAGTTTTGATCTCTTAAACTCAGGTATGGAAAATTTACAAGTTCGTTGAAGTGCAGTGTTGGACTTGAAATTCCTACTATTGAAGTCCGTTTTGAGCACTTGAATGTTGAGGCAGAAGCTCATGTGGGAAGCAGAGCACTGCCTACTATATTTAACTTCTGCATTAATTTGTTGGAGGTAATTGTAAATGGTCAATAGATTGGATGCTGTCACGAGAGTTGTTTCTGAAGCAGAGAACACTGACAAGTTCAAATGCGTGTGTGTGTGTTTGTGTGTGCATTTTCTCTTTCTTTCTGAAGGGGTTCCTCAATTCTCTTCACCTTATTCCCAGTCGAAAGAAGCCATTCACAGTTCTTGATGATGTCAGTGGAATCATCAAGCCTAAAAGGTAAGAGGGTTGAGTTGACCTTTGTGGAATTGGTATGCAGGATTGTAGAGGAACTAAACTAAACTAAACTAAACTATCTTTTCTCAACATAATTTTGTTTTGGCTTATGCAGAATGACACTTCTTTTAGGCCCTCCAAGCTCTGGAAAGACCACATTATTATTGGCACTGGCTGGAAGACTTGGCAAAGATCTCAAAGTAAGAAAGTCTGAGATTTACTTTTGTTTCAGTAACTGCTCAGATGAATAAGAATCATTTAAGGTTTATGATTCGTTCTACTTTATTGTTGCAGTTTTCGGGACGAGTTTCGTATAATGGTCGTGGGATGGAAGAATTTGTGCCTCAGAGAACATCAGCTTACATAAGTCAAACTGATCTACACATAGGAGAAATGACAGTGAGAGAAACCTTGGCCTTTTCAGCAAGGTGTCAAGGGATTGGAACCCGTTATGGTCAGTAAGCCCTTTGAAAACAACAGTGATCCTTGATGTCAGGTCTAGTGGACTAACTTCGATTGAACTGTTTCCGACTTGCGTAACATGCAGAGATGCTGGCAGAACTGTCAAGAAGAGAGAAGGCTGAAAACATTAAGCCAGATCCTGATCTTGATATTTATATGAAGGTGACACGAGATCAAAATTAAATGTCAATATAACCTCTCGCAGTTTCTTAAGTCCTCAATGAATATGTCAGAAATGTACGTGGCTAATCCAAAAGTACTAAATTTACAGGCAGCAGCACTAGAAGGCCAAGAAACCAATGTGGTTACAGATTATATAATGAAGGCATGACATTAAATTCAGCAAATTTGTAAGATGATTTTAATTTTGAAGAAAACAGAAGGAAGAAACTTAGTTGTTCCTGTTTCTAACATTTGGCAGATTTTGGGACTAGAAGTTTGTGCGGATACCATGGTTGGGGATGACATGATTCGGGGTATTTCTGGCGGACAGAAGAAGAGAGTCACAACTGGTAAACAAAAAATCTTGTTTTCTGCTTAATATGAAATATCTTAATATTTTGTGAAACTTATATGTGACTACCAATTACCAAGTCGATATTATTTGTGTCTATGAATTATAGGTGAGATGCTAGTTGGACCCGCTAGAGCACTTTTCATGGATGAAATTTCAACTGGTTTAGACAGTTCTACCACATTCCAAATGGTTAATTCTCTTAGACAATCTATCCACATTCTGAATGGAACAGCTGTGATCTCACTTCTCCAGCCAGCACCAGAAACTTACGAGTTATTTGATGATATTATTCTCCTCTCAGATGGGCAAATCGTGTATCAGGGTCCAAGGGAAAATGTGCTTGAGTTCTTTGAATACATGGGGTTCAAATGTCCAGAGAGGAAAGGAGTAGCAGATTTTTTACAAGAAGTAACTCTAAGCTTCCGTACACTTGTTTTCCCCTTTACATCTTTAAAAGAAACAACATTCAGTTCTTCATGTTTATATGTATGACAGGTAACATCAAGAAAAGACCAAGAACAATATTGGGCAAATAAAGATGAGCCATACACCTTCATCACTGTTAGAGAGTTTGCTGAGGCATTTCAGTCATTTCACATTGGTCGAAAACTTGGTGATGAACTTGCCACCCCATTTGACATGTCCAAAGGCCACCCTGCTGTGTTAACAAAGAACAAGTACGGTGTTAGCAAGAAGGAGCTCTTGAAAGCTTGCGTGTCCAGAGAATTCTTACTTATGAAAAGGAATTCGTTTGTCTATATTTTCAAGATGTGGCAAGTAAGCACTGTTCTAGCTTCAATATTTTTGTTTTCCTTTGTTAATCAACTACACCGGCTAGTTCATGTAGATTAATTCAAGTTTGGTTTCTTTCATTTTCAGTTGATTTTAACGGGGTTCATAACAATGACATTGTTCCTGAGAACTGAGATGCACCGGGATACAGAAACTGATGGTGGTATCTTTATGGGTGCATTGTTCTTCGTACTAATTGTGATTATGTTCAATGGATACTCCGAGCTATCCATGTCCATCATGAAACTCCCCGTTTTCTATAAGCAAAGGGACCTTCTCTTTTTTCCTTCTTGGGCATATTCTCTGCCTACATGGATCCTTAAGATTCCTATAACCTTAGTCGAAGTTGGTATTTGGGTTGTGATGACTTACTATGTTATAGGATTTGATCCTAGTATTGAAAGGTGAGAATCTTCTTTTAATTATTTTAACGGATAGACCTTAGAGTTTGGTTTGTGGTGTGCTTACTAGTAGTTCCTCGTGCCAGGTTCATCAAGCAGTACTTTTTGCTTGTTTGTATCAATCAAATGGCATCAGGACTTTTTCGATTTATGGGAGCAGTTGGGAGGAACATCATTGTTGCAAACACAGTTGGGTCATTTGCTTTACTTGCAGTTATGGTCATGGGTGGATTTATCCTATCTAGAGGTGAAGTGTTAATTAAAAAAAACATTTCAGTTTACTTTGTAATAAATAATATGGTTGATCTCTGCAATATTTACTTTAAAATTTTTAATTGGTCGAAAGGGTAATACTTACATTAGCAATAGATTCTCTATCAATTCTTTTGACAACACTGTCTACTATTATTGATATAGTAGAAATATATTGAAAATCATAAAACTGTGGGTCACTTCTTGTTTAAACAGTCTTTATCATAATTTTGTAACTTCATTTAGTGTTAACTAGTAATAAAGAATGTGTTACTGGAACTTCTTTCAAAAGTATTGGATTGTCCCCGTAAAATTACATTGATAATGCATGAGAGTTAGACTCTTTCTAAGTATGTAAGTTGCTTGCATGTTCTAAGGTATTTTGATGTCAAAATCTGATACCTTCTTTTTTAAGCAGTTGATGTGAAGAAGTGGTGGCTGTGGGGTTACTGGTTCTCACCCATGATGTATGCACAGAATGCTATAGCTGTGAATGAATTTCTCGGAAAGAGTTGGTTACATGTAAGCAATGCAATAAAATCATATGTAACTGGTAAAAAAATGTCAATCAGATTTTGATGACAATATGTGAGTATTTTTGCATTGAAGGTACCACCTAATTCAACCGAACCATTAGGAGTAACGGTGTTGAAGTCACGTGGGATTTTCCCTGAAGCATACTGGTATTGGATTGGTGTTGGAGCTTCCATTGGATACATGTTACTGTTCAACTTCCTTTTTCCCTTGGCCTTACATTATCTTGACCGTAAGTATCTTTACACGTACCTTTCAGTTTTGAACTGACACTGTGCTCTAACAACGGAAACATTTTGCTGCAGCATTTGGTAAACCGCAAGCTTTAATATCAGAAGAAGCCTTAGCTGAGAGAAATGCAGGCAGAAACGAACACATCATTGAATTATCGTCTAGACTCAATGGCTCTTCTGGTGCGTTGCATGTTCCCTCACGTAGTCACATTTTCTTCCTGTTTTAACTGCACGTGTTCATGTAGTGTACAATTTCAATACAGAAAAAGGGAATGAAAATCGTAGAAATGTGTGCTCCCAAACACTGTCAGCAAGAGTGAGCAGCATTGGTGCAAGCGAGCACAACACGAAGCGAGGGATGGTTCTTCCTTTCACACCCCTTTCCATTACTTTTGATGAAATCAGATATGCGGTGGAGATGCCACAGGTACAAAAATTGACTTCAAACGGAGTATCATTTTCTGTAATAGACCATTAGAATAAATCAGACATGTACAGTTTAAGATAATGGCATATGAAGGATATAAAACGAAGCATAAAAAAGTGAGAGCCATGTATGGTGTCCCTCCGCATATTTTCCTATAGTGTTCTGGAAATAGATTCTGATTTCTATCTATGTTTGCAGGAAATGAAGAACCAAGGCATTCTTGAAGATCGACTTGAACTGTTGAAGGGTGTTAATGGAGCTTTTAGACCAGGAGTTCTGACAGCTCTAATGGGGGTAAGTGGGGCTGGTAAAACAACTTTAATGGACGTGTTATCTGGAAGGAAATCAGCAGGTTATATTCAAGGGCAAATCACTATATCCGGTTACCCTAAAAAGCAAGAAACTTTTGCCCGCATAGCAGGATACTGTGAGCAGACCGATATACACTCTCCCCATGTTACAGTGTATGAGTCTTTGGTTTATTCTGCATGGCTTCGGTTACCACCTGAGGTTGATTCTGCAACTAGACAGGTAAACTTTTGTAAATTAGATCATACATAGTATATTAACATCAAGAGAATTTAGAGCAACCTATTACTTATTGGAAAGAGGAAATCTTAAGTGTTTGATTGGTTGTGTTGTGCCTAATAAGATCTGTGTTCATGCTCATGTTAGAACTTCTTATTGCACACACAACAAATGACATTGTGACATTGTTGTACTCTCCTTCTTCCAAGTTTTCAATGAAGCCATTCCACTTGCTCACAGACCCTATTGATTGATAGCAGATGTTCATTGAGGAAGTTATGGAGCTGGTAGAGCTGACTTCATTGAGAGAAGCCTTGGTGGGATTGCCAGGAGTGAATGGCCTGTCCACGGAACAGCGCAAGAGGTTAACAATAGCAGTTGAACTTGTTGCCAATCCATCTATTATCTTCATGGATGAACCTACCTCTGGCCTGGACGCCAGAGCTGCTGCTATAGTTATGAGAACAGTGAGGAATACAGTGGATACCGGGCGAACAGTGGTCTGCACAATCCACCAGCCTAGCATTGATATATTTGATGCTTTTGATGAGGTCAGTGACAACTTTCCTTCTCTTAACTAGCTTACAAAAATTCAGCGTTTCATTTTAAGGCTGAACATACATACTGCTATATTTACAGCTACTTCTGTTGAAGCGTGGAGGCGAGGAAATATATGTGGGGCCTTTAGGCCAGCATTGTTCTCAACTGATCAGTTACTTTGAGGTCTGCACCATCTCTAACTAGTAATTAATCAGTGCTAAACTATTTTCAACCAGTTTGTTCAGTAAGTAGCTGGTGCTTGGTGTAGGGAATTAATGGGGTGCCAAAAATTAAGAATGGTTATAATCCTGCCACTTGGATGTTGGAGGTTACTTCAGAAGCACAAGAAGCGACTCTTGGAGTTAACTTCACTGAAATATACAAGAATTCTGACCTGTATAGGTAGGAACAACAAGAAATTCAATCCCAAATCCATATGAAAGATTGCCCTTTGAGCATTAGTTACTGTTAATATGTTTTTCTATGGTTAACCAATATTACTTATTCATTCAGGAGAAACAAGGCCTTGATAAGGGAACTTAGCACACCTCCAGCAGGTTCCAAAGATTTGCATTTCCCCACAAAGTACTCGCAGACTTTCTTCACTCAATGCATGGCTTGCCTTTGGAAACAACACCTATCATACTGGAGAAATCCCCCATACAGTGCGGTGAGACTTTTATTCACAACAATCATAGCCTTACTGTTTGGGACAATATTTTGGGACATCGGCTCTAAAAGGTACCCAACATGCAACCACTTGCCATAATTTCTCTGAATAGTTTCTAAGTCCCTTTTACTTTTTTATTTTATAACCTTAATTATTTATATACATTCTTCTGATGCAGACAAAGAAGGCAAGATCTATTTAATGCAATGGGGTCCATGTATGCTGCAATCCTCTTCATCGGGATACAAAACGCCACATCTGTGCAACCTGTTGTAGCCATTGAGAGAACAGTCTTCTATAGAGAAAGAGCTGCTGGAATGTACTCAGCTTTACCATACGCATTTGGACAGGTATACATGAAATTGTTCATCCAATGACTAAAGAACATTAACAATTAACTAACAAAGAATTCTCTTAGTTATAGAACACTAATTATGAAGTTATGGAAGTATAATCTTAGCTAACTCATCCCACAATTGAAATATTCAGGTTGCCATTGAGATCCCATACATACTCATTCAGACCCTGGTATATGGGGTCATAGTGTATGCTATGATTGGGTTTGATTGGACGCTGAGCAAGTTCTTTTGGTATCTCTTCTTCATGTTCTTTACCTTTTTATACTTCACCTTCTATGGCATGATGGCTGTTGGTCTTACCCCGGATCACAACGTTGCTGCTATAGTCTCGTTTGGGTTCTACATGATATGGAACCTCTTCTCAGGATTTGTGATTCCAAGAACAGTAAGTTCATCTGTCCCTTTAGCTTCATTTTAACACTAGACTACATACACACATACATATATGCATATGATAAGTCATTAACTAACAAATGATGTTATGATCCTTGTATGTGACAGAGGATGCCAGTGTGGTGGAGATGGTACTTTTGGATCTGTCCTGTGTCTTGGACCTTGTATGGATTGGTTACTTCACAATTTGGTGATATAAAAGACCGTATAGATACTGGAGAGAGTGTGGAAGAGTTTGTTAGGAGTTATTTTGGGTATAGAGATGACTTTGTAGGTGTAGCTGCTGCTGTGATTGTTGGGTTTTCACTACTTTTTGGATTTACCTTTGCCTTCTCAATCAAGGCATTCAATTTCCAAAAGAGATGACCACTTTACTTTACACAACTTGTAAATGAAGGATCACATTTCATCCAACAGAGAAATATACAGAAACATAGCACTTCTCCTTTGAAATTTCTACAACATTTTTCCATTTAATTATTGCTTCTTGCCATCACCATGGTATAACTACTCGGATAGAGAGAACTTTTTTTTTCACTTTTTGTCGTTACAATCCATGTTCCTTGTTCTATAATACGGCTACATTGTACTTCTGAATGTATGTGAATGTGCTTGTTGTTCTCAGAATAGTCCAAGAAAACTGAGTCAACCAGACATGCATAGCAGAAAATGATTTTGCAACAAGATAGATAGATAGAGAGAGATTTAAAATATAATAAAAAAATAATGGAAAAGAAATAGAAAAGATAATGTTGTATAGTATAAGAATTGTTTTATGTGATGTAGAACATGTGGATCAATAATTTATGTATCTATCTGTCCATCTTCATCAAACAGATTCTATTTTAATGGTCAATAAAAAGCGCACGGCAGCAACGTGCAATTTATTAGAGTCATAAATAAATTAACGATGTTACGTCACACCCACCGTTTATTATGACTGAAAGAGTGATGTCATTTGTTAATTGACTCAACTAATATGGTCAATACTTTATTTGAAAAACTCATTTGGAAAATGTTAAATAAGAAAGAAAAGAGAAAGATGAAAATAAAAATAAAACATCAATTATTAGGATGAATGTAAGAAAAAGTACAAAAGTTTGTTTTCGGTTATTTCAAATGAGTGAAGTAAAGAGTGAAAATAAATAAATTATTGGCATAAAAGGTTATATAATGAAAACTTTTGCTCTTGTTTTCACTCGACATAAAATTACCCTTTTCTAATTTTTCATAAAAGAGTTATAAGATTATTTAATTACTGTGATTGGATCGATGCAGTCGAAATTATTTTATCTTACTTATTAGTTTTCAAATTTTAATTTTAAATGTGTAGCTGTATTAAATATTTAAAGAAAAAATTTATTAAATATAACTATTTTATTCTATTCAAACACGGTTTTTTCTATAAAAAAATGCTTACAATTTAAAAACGAAAAAACAATTGATATTAGGATTTCTTCAAACTAATGTATTAATTTATTTTTATGTTTCAATGTTTTTTTTATGAATGTAGTGTTAATGTACTTAGGTTTTCTTTAAAAGTTGTCTGAAATTAAAGTTCACATTTAAAATTACTGCATAACTGTCAGTTAATTGCATTAAACTAAATCAACAAATATAATTTAAAAGAATCAATGCATTAAAAACTATAAAAACAATTATTCAAAAAGACAACGCACACAAATCACATTCCCTCAAGCATTACACGATGTGGGAACCTGGGCGTTTTAGCAGGAAATATGCTTCACTTCAACAAAAAAAGAGAAAAACATTATATTCCTCACATTCTCTTTAACTAAAAAAAGTTTTAGAGGGGACTTCATCTAATAGCTAAAAAATAAGTGCAATACTCTTAATTTATTTTAAAACATCTTGCTGGTAAACAAATAAAAAATAAACTGTCTTTCAATCCTTAACCCAATTGAAGTTTAAATGTTAATACACCTTTATTTGATCAAGGGTTGTTTGATTGTTCTGATTAAAAACAGTCACTTTAATAATAATAATAATAATAATAATAATAAGATCTCATATTTCATTCACACCCAAACAAAATGAGGAAATTATGTACAAGATCACTGATCAAGATGTGAGCAAAGGACTAGGATCCTCCCCTTAATCCACAAAAAGATTGATTTGTAAAAGTCAATCTGAACCATATAACAGACCAGTTAAAAACAACTAAATTGTTCAAATGCATCACATAGAATTAACCAAGCCAAAAAAAAAGAGGAATTTTGATGCTGATGGTGAGAAGTGAGAAGCACAGAAGCCATGTATTGATTGGTTTTGTTTATGCAGAAATGTAATAAGAAGAGGCAGTGGCAGTGATTCTAAATATCCAATGACTAAATTAAATGTCGACTAGATGCCGCATATGTTACAGTCAAAGTTTTCTCTCAGCCTACACCTACAATTACAAATGAATCTTAATCCTCAAAAACGAAAATTGAACCTACTCAATTACCCAAGCTATCAAGGAAACTTTGCAACTCCTTCAAACCTTCAGCAGAGAAGCTCCTCTGCACTCTAGAGCGAGGAGCCACCAAGTTGGGAGGAGGTTGCTGCTGGAAGCAAATCACAACTGCAGACAAATTGTCTCCACTCTTTCTCTTCAAAGCCTCATCCACCAGATCCTTACTGCACATGGTTGGGTCATTATGCTCCTGGAGCCTCCTCCGAGCAAAATCCACTGCATTTTGGCTCCTGAATACATCCCAAATCCCATCACAACCTATGATCAGAAACTCGTCCTCGCTCGTCAGTTTTGTAGTCATAAGTTCGGGTTCCGAAGTCAGTGGTCCACCATCTTTGCTCTTCATTCCCTCCATGTGCCAGTCACCAAGTGCTCGAGCAACATTCAGTTGCCCGTTAAGATATCCATCGTAGACATACCCCCCAGAAGCCTCAATTCGCTTCCTTTCTTTGTTGCAACTCGGTTTATGATCTCTTGACATTTCAATTGCTTTTCCACGACGGCACAGCACAGCTCGACAATCTCCAGCATTTGCCACCACCAGCAACCTGCAATCACAAACTATGATCATCACACAACCCATCAAAGGTGGAGCATAAAAGTATGATTTTGGGCCTAAGCCAACTGTTGTGGCAGGACAAAAGGTTCCCCATTTAAAAAACAGTGGAAGCTTACCCAGAGAAAAATCAAAAACACAACTTTGGCGATTTGGGAAAAAGAATGTGTACACCCAGATTATCAAAATGCTAACCTTCCTATAACAAGAGTAGCTAATGCAGTGGTGCCAGATGCAAGTGCGGCATCCAGAGAGCAAGCTTCTGCAAAGGCGTTGTCTGTTTGCAGAAATGCCGAAGCAACTACCCTTTCAATGTCTCCAGGGAAATCTTCATCATCGAGAATATACTTTGGCAGATGCTGGCAAGCAAAGTCGGCAGCATGCTTTCCACCATGTCCATCAAACACCTGACCAAGCCATCGACCATAATCATTACCTGACTTTCACAACAGTTTTCAAACAAATGCAAGAAACAAAAACGAAATATTCTACGGGATCAGCAATGTTGTGTCTAAGAAGTGTTTATATGCATTTGTCAATAGTCTATAACCATATTTAAAGCAATGCATTATCACCAGAAAATATTAGCATGAGGACTATGATTAGCAAAGAAATACCAAACTAAAATTCATTAACACAGTAATCACTGTTAATCAAGTTAAGCACCAAAATAGATAAATACCCCATAGAAAGCGCTGGGTCCATCTATACAATGTTTGAGTCCAAAATCGTGCATAAAATTGTCAACACAAACATATACATCTTCCATACTTGAACGAAATCCAATATCAGCACAAGCTCCAGAACGAAGCGTTGGAAAGAAATCAGACTGACAATCTTCAGTAACATTCTCTGGCTCAGATACATCAGACAACTTTGTTTTCATCTGCCGATTTTGCCATAAAAGTTAGAAAAACAACAAATGAAAAATAAACTTAGAAAATATTGTTTTTTCAGAGCAGAAAGGAATTTGGAACTCCAAAATAACATATCAATAGTCGTCCTAACACTCTAATGAGAGTAAATTATACTAACAAGAAAAACTAAATAGACAAATCCAGAAGAGACCCAGATAGTTAGCACACGGGAGGTAACCATAAAGATGAAAAGAAGGAACAAAGTTCAATATTATTATTTACACTGTTTTATTTAATTCACTACCTCCACGATCTGACATTTTTTACCACACCGACTCACCATCAGTGTTTTACATTACTTCTACCCACCAAACATTACTTTTACCCTAAATCCCAATTCTAGGTTTCATCTATAAAGAATGAAAAGAAATATAACCCATATAAGCTAAAACAACTTGCACATATGACTCAACCACTTTCCTTTGCAACAACTTTCCAAAATCTCCCACTGCATCAAAATGGCAAGGAAAGGAAAAGAAACGTTGCTCAAAATTGTCAAATATGGATATTATAACCATTTTAAGGAACTTGGTAATTCCATAACTGTTCAAACAACAAAAATCACAAATCATTCTTTTCCTGTCTAAAAGGATGTAAATAAGCACACACACTACCATACTAGCACAAAATTACACATTTAAAGAAAGGATCAATTTTGTGAAAGAATAACTCACGAGAGAAGCGTGGCGAACAAGTTTGCATTGGCGATGTGAAGGTGGGTTGGGATTGGGAGGTCGAGTCCCACTAGAGCTCCTGCTTTCACTTTTACTGCAACAATCCACCCCTTCAATTTCTTCCATGCTTCTCCACCATAAGATCCAAGTGACCACAAATCGAAACGGGTTCGACCCAGATTGCAAAAAGCAATCAGGTAGCTATAACAAGTGCAAAAATTAGGTCTTTTTGGAGTTGGGTTTGGCGGGTGGGTCTCTGCGATTCAAAGGGAACATGGTATCGCAAATGCAGGAATTTTGAGAAGGAATTTGCGTATATGACACAAGTCTTGTGCACAGAGAGAGAGAGAGAGAGAGAGAGAGAGAGAGAGAGAGAGATTCACCGTCGTATCTGAAGGCGGTGGTCGGTCGTTGGTGGGGTTTTAAAAACTTTCAAAATGCGGTGGCAGGTTCGAAACGACGTCGAATTGCTATGTAAAGTTTTGAGCTTTGTTAACGGCAAGGGAATTGTTTTTTATTTTGAGAGGGGCGCTTCTCTTTCATAACATAATAGAAAATAAATAGTAATTATATATCTTTATGTATATGTAATTCAGGGATCTGAATGCAGGGTGATTCACCAGTTTTTGCATTTTGAAGTTTCAATAATATTATTTTAACATTAATATAGAAATATGAACTAAATGAAAGTATCTGAAAAAAATTATGATTAGATTTGTTCACGAATCATCACAACCTTTTTCAGTCAACATCATATGGGCATCCAACTCACAAAACAATTTATGGAGTGGCAGCTACATACAGCTGTAGATTCTTTTTAATTTACCATTATTACTTCACTTGCATCAATTTCAAACAATGGGGAAATTATAAGCAATCAATTTTTTTTTAAGTTTTTAAAGATAATTACTGTATAAAATCAGCAAACTTATCACATGATATCATTTATGATCAAATAGTGATATAGAACATTATTGCTTATCAGTAATGTACATTATTTATTTACATAAAATATTGAAAAAAATACTCTAATTATCATCTATTTACGAATTGTTGTGTATGATAAGCAAATATCGTTTTAAAATTAGTTGAAATGGTTTTCGATAAGTAAACAGTGAAAACAAATCTTTACATAAATTAAAATCTTAAGAAATCATCTAGATCTAGTCCGTGATAATAATAATAACTTGGTTCAATTTTTCTCGGCACCCATCATTTTCCTATTTGTTAGTTGGCTATTCTCCATTCTATGTCTGTTGATCATAGATTAATTGTACTCAAAATATTAGCATTATACCACTAATTTTGCCATTTTTTCTCATTTGTATTAAATCATTCTCACCCACTCCAAAACTAATTTAGAATATATTTTTCTTAGAATGCAGAATTATCATATTAATATTATATAAAAAAAAATTGCCACCTCCTAATTCCTTTGCTCTTATATATTACACTCCCACACAGAGTCTTAGTTAAAAAAAACAACAACAATGAAGTGCAAAGGTGCAGAGTGCTGACGCAAATGCAAAACCAGTGAAGAGGACAATCAACACATACGACCTGTCCCATATTATGTCTTATCAATAGAAAAATATAGCACATATTGAAAAAAATTGAATTCTTTTCGCGTTTTTTTTTGGTGTGTCGGTTACATATTATAATGAGATAAAAATAAAAAAATTAATTTTAATTTAGATACCAATTTTTATTGATGAGACAAATAAATAGATAAGTGATTTGAATACCTTTTACCTTCCTATTTTAAAACAGATAGAAACATATCTAAATTAAATTAGTGAACAGTAGAAAAGTTATACTAATTTGTATATAGTTTTGGTTTCTCTAAATCATATAAATATATTTTCTCTTAATCTAATCGAGTGAAGGTTAGAAGTTTCCTATAGCCACGTCACGTCTTTGATAATATCAACGTGGCACAATTGTGGATAGTGTAATTTACTCTTATTGTAAGGGCAAACTATCTACTAAAGAAATGGCAATAAAATGTATGCAGAAGTATAAATTATTAAATGGTTATATATAAATTCGTTTTCGTTTCAAATTGAGAATCAAAAGTGCTTAAATAGCATTTTAAAAATTATCTAATAGTTACGATATCTCCCGTAAAATTTGTAAGTATTTTAAATTACTTGAGAAAATTATGTATGACATGCAATGCTGAGATTTTTCATCGAATATAAAAATTTACACTTTGAAAATGGAGGCTGCCCCAATTCACACTGAAACTCCAATTTGGCATCTCTTTTCTGGGTTTTGCTTCAGATACACTCATTCACTTCCTAAAAAGCAGTCACTGTGGTTTCTTCGAATGGTGTTCTAACGAGGTTGTCAACTTTTTAAGAAAGTATGGTAAAGATATCATATTAAATGTCATGGTTTTTTGTACTTTTTTTAATTATCTAATGATTATTTTCAGAACAACCTCAATAAAACCGTTATAAGAGTTAATTCATATGAATGGGTAATAATGAAGGATAAATCAGTGAAAGATTCGTGTTCTTTGTGCCGACAAAGCTATTGGATAGGAAGTGCGATTGAAGCATTCTTACTGCCGACGAAATTCCGGAAATTGAAGTTGTCTATTCATATTTTTTATTACTGCAAATTTGTTAGGTTGCTTATGAAAGTAGATGACCTTGTTCGCATGTTAACCTAAAAATTTGACTTGTTTTGTAAGCAATTACCCATACTTTCATTAATGGATGTAGCCCTAGTAGTACTTTTGAAAAGTATTAGTATTTATGTTGGGTTAGTTTTTCTTTTCGCTATCCGCGTTTAGCTTCTTTTACGTTAAAAATTAGGTCATTTACCAAACATTAAAGTGTTCATCATTGAAAAAAAAACGTGTTTGTTAAATATTAAATATACATTGATATACGTTTAATAACATGTATGAAGGATAGATTTGGTGTTAAGATATTTTGAGTGTATAAGGATGCCTACACCTAGTATAATTTACATTCACAAGTTGAAATTACTTTCAACTTATTGGACATCAACACAGACATTGCTATTACTCCCTAATATATATTTTTAGAATAAAAATAAAAGTATATAAGCCTAGAATTGTAAAAATATAATTAATTGTTTAATAATAATAGAAGTAGTATATTTGAGATGATAATTAATTGTTTAATAATAATAAAAGTGGTATATCAGGAGTATTTTATTATTTAAATACAAAATTTATAAATAGAAAAATTATTAATCAAACTTTATTAATCACTATCTCTTTAAAACACATATTTACTCTTAATCTCATCTACCTTCTTAGATCTTTGAAAGATCATTTCATTCTTTCCCAACTTTATTTGAGATTTTTGTCTAATCCAACATGACCTAGTGTGACTTGATGGTCTTGTCTAACTTAATTTGGGTATGGTTTGGCCCAATTTATTATAAAATCAGCCTGATCCAATTTTATCTTACTTAAACCTTGCCCAACTTATATTGAATTGACTGTAAGATCCACTCTAATTTTAGATATTCAAAATCTAAAATATTATTGAATTCATATATATAATCCAAATATAATTAATTGAATTGAACTTAAAATTCAAAAGTATGAACTTTTGGTTTAAGATAAATTCATTAAAATAAACTTAAAATAAATATAAATCTGAATAATTGTACTTTGAATTTAAATATTTAAATTTTTTAGACACCTTTAAATGAAAAGAGAGAGAGTTGAAACAGCCAGGAAAGAACGAGAGAAAGAGGAAAAAGAAAAAATGAAATTGAACCCGTGATTGTATTTTCGTGATGGAGGCAATATTTGTATTTTATAGGGTATAATTTTGACTCAAAACCTAAACATCAAAACTTTTCTTTGGGATGTGCATATATATGAATTGCGTATTTGGTAAGTGAATATATTATTAGTTGTTTTAACAAGTCACTTTGAATGTTGAAGTGTGTGATGAGTGGACTCAGCCCTTCGATCCAAGATCTATGGAGAAGAAAAGCTTGGAAGAGTGCGACATGTGTGTCTTCTTCGGCGAGATTGGTGCAAAGACGGCACGCAATAGGAACAAAAAATCACCAACCCAAACAAAATGCTAAACTCAACCAATTCAAACCAAATACCTCAACCACGTTTCTTCTATTCACTTTACACACGCATACTACATCTAGATATTTCAACCTTTTTCCATGCCACCTTATATAATATAAGTTGAAACTTTATAACTGTAGTACATAACAAAAACCGTAAAAGGGTGATCGTGAGTCATTCATTGATTACCATGAGGACTACTTGCTTCCTAAGCCTTCCCCCTCTTACTTCAAACCAACCTTCCAACGCTTCTCTCGTCCCAACAAAGCCACCACATCTTTCATCGTAAGTTTTAAGGTTTGTTTTTACATGTCTTCTTTTTGTTACATGTTTAACACAACTAATTCCACCGTGCGTTGTAAAGGGTGAAAAATGAAGCATGTTGGAAGAGGCAATGCGTTGTGATGGGAGTGGCATCGTACGTGATTGGAGTAGAAATGTGGAATTCGATGGCACAAGCTCATGAAATGCTTCAAATCACCACCACCTTGCCAATTGCAAACCACGTATCAAATGCTTCTAACACCGATGCTAAATGGAGCCAGAAAAGAACGTGCCCTCCTTGGCAAGGCAACTCACTCGAAACCATCGTGCCGGAGAATCTTCCACGGCCCTCCGCACGACGGCGCTACGAGGCCATCCGCTCCTCCTCCAAGACTGCGCCGCCGCTCTCCGCCCCAACCAAACTTCCAAGCAACAACGGAAGTTGCTTCTCCATGTGAAAATTCAACATCCAATCGTCAATTACTTGTACATAATTATTATTATTATTATTATTATTAATTGATCCTGTTTTACACAAATTAATTTCTTAGTCATATTCATCATACTCATGTTTTTATTTTATTTCAATGAAAACTTGGAAAATATCTAAGGAATAATTGCGTGTAGTAATGGTAGTACTCCGTTGGATTTATGCAGTTTTAGTTATTGTAGTACATGTAGTACAAATTTTTCAGTTCCTTACCCCTCTTAAACCATGAACAAACCTTGTACTTCACAGTGCTCTATTTTTTTTTCTCTTTTCATAACCTACTAAACTAATATCTTGGGCCTACGGCCCAACGATCTGTAAGTATAGGCCTGGTCCATCAGGTCATTATTCGCGTCCAAGAACTACAGGTACCAAGAACATGTTTAAAATCATGAAAACATTGAAAACAGAAACTTCTTAATATTATAAAGTAGAAGAAAAGCATTACAACAGAGTGAAGGAGAGTTCAAATGAATGAAAAAAAGAAAAAGGAATATGAAATAAAAGTTACAAGTTTTATGAAAAGAAGACGATGCTTGATAAAAAAAAAAGTTGAAATTTATAAAATTAAGTCTAAAAAATGTAAAACAGCTGGGAAATTTTTCAAAAATATGAAAAGATCGAAAACAATAAAAAAATCATTTGTAAAGAATTAAAAAAAAACATCACGAAAAAATAAATGAAAGTGAAAAATAGATGAATTTAGAAGAAAAAAAAATTATAAGATTGATTTGAACAAATTCTTTTTGCATCCCATAGATCTCTTGTTGTCACTTTCCATTAATTTATTTTGAAACGTATTTATATTACTCCCGAATTAACGAGAGTTGAGATAATAAATCTAGTGGTGCAAAAAGTCTAATTGTATATCTTGAACAAAATTAAATGGGCCCGGGCTTGTAAATTTTTGTCTGCTACAAAACAAAAACAAAAATGATCCTCTTTTATTTTGAAAATTTATATAAAATGAAATAAAGTTATTTTTATGTCTTTAGTCTTGAAAATAAAATATAAATTTGTATGAATTAAATTATAATATCAATCACAATAAATAAATGCTACCAGAATTTTATTAAAGGTGAATGGTGGGTTTATCAAATTAGGGTGTGTTTAACAGTCCCGGAGCTTTTGTTGCTGGACCTAATCAGTCTGACCCATAGAGAATGGGTCAATGGTTTGCAAGCAAAGATCCAGATTTGTTTGTTACTTTCTGTATCTTACATTATGTTTAAAAGTAAGGAAATTTATTCACAAAAATTTTAATGAAAATATAATTTCAGATAAATTTAGACATCTGATTTCATTATAGTTAATATTTCCAAAATTCCAATTAAATTAATTTAATTGAACTTTAAATTTTATCTAAAGTATTAATTTATTAGTAAATTTTAGAAAAAATTATCACATAATTCAACAAATTTATTAGAGGTAATAATTTATGATTAACTTCGAATTTACCAAAATAACCTCTTTTCCACTCTTTTAGGCATGGAGTGTTCGAATTTTGAATAAGAAGACTAGTTTTGAATAAGGACATCGGTGTTGATAGTTTTTTTTTTTTTTAATTATATAAAAATAATTAAATTAGTATAAACTGGCGGATATTTGTACTATTTTGGGTATGAAAGTATATTTTTCCTAAAATATAACATTTTATGGTTAGATGTGATAAAAAAAAATGTTCAGATTGTTATGGATGTTGTTGTTAATATTGAACATATAATTAGAGAGGTTAGATGAACTATTGGACTATATATTTGGTTTATAGAACGAAATGGGATAACTTTTCAAACATTTTTTTCATCTTGTTCCTTTTAAATTGATTTAACATGTCACTCGTTAAGCTGCCTATAAAATAGAATGGATTTCTGTGGATTAAATAACAATATGGATTTTTTTTTCATATACTTACATATGATATTTTTTTTAGAAGTATTCTGAAGCGAAAAATTAAAATGATCTTTTTATGTAAAATTGTAATTATTTTATATAGAAAAATAAGAAATGAGAATTCAGTTAAATTAGATAAAAAAAAGTTTTTATAAATTATTTTTTTATAACTAATTTTAATTTATGAGAATATTATTTATTTTTTGTGGTGTTTTTCAAAAGTTTCTCAAAATATATATGTAATTTATTTAAAGTAGTCTAAAATTGATTTTTAATCCTTTTTAAAATCGGTCCTTTATCCTTAAAAACTCATTCTTATACTTTAACTTTTATTTTTTACTTAAATTTGTTCTTTCATACATCATAGTAGATGTTTTTTGAATTAAGGTATTAAATTATAATTATTTTTCATTAATATTAGAGTTTATCACATTATATTTACTTACAGGAAAACTAAGAAAAAAAAAATGTAAACACGGTTGACAATGATTTGCAAGTGAGCTTCATGAGTAACCAGAAAAGGGTTACAATTGATTTTTACGTTGTTTATGATTTAACAATACTTAAGTTGTATAATGCTATGCTATGTATGTGAGTTTCATGGTATATTTTACATGTCATAAATAAATTCAAATTATTCGAAATTGTATTCAAAAGGTTAAAAGAAAATAATGAAATTTTAAAGATAAAATATCAAAGATAAAAATAGATTTTGCAAAAGTAACAGTATGATGTATAAGACACATATGATACTTTCAAGAATCATTTTTATTTTTAATTTAACTCTGGTTCATCCAAAATACGAAAATGATAAATAAAAAATGAAATATGTTAGCATATAAGTTAAAATCTAGTGGTACTGGTGACAATCAAATTTCTTTCAGTATATTTGAAACCCATTTTTTTATCACTTTTTTCTGTTTGTTTTTATTATATCACATTGTTGCTTGTAAACTTATCTTTCTGTCTCCCTTATAGTCTGATGTACCTAGATCTGTAGGTACCTTGGGGAAGAGTTCAAGGACAAAATTCAATAAAATGCATTAATTATTTGTTCAAGTACAACTGTATTATTGTGTTGGGTGGATAAAAAATAGCAATTTTAAATAATAAAATAACTGTTTCAAATTTTTCATTATTTGTTTTGAAATAGCATTATTTTAAATATAGATTAAATCTACCTAATGAAAATTTTATGAGTTGGGCAAGTATTTGAAAAAGTTTTTAACATCTAATATCCTTTCAAAAATAAGAATTTTTTGAAAGTAGTATCAAGTTTTTCAGCTTTGAGTGATTTTTAAGTGTGAGACAACGCATGCAAATAAACTTATAAGAAAAAATATTTCATATTTTATAAATAAAAATGACTTTATCTTATAAATTGATTTTAGAAAATTTAATTAAATTTAAAGTTAATTTTTTTAGAGCTTATCATAATTAAATTTAATAAATTTATTGTACACCACCTATCAGATGATCTATAAGTATTTAATATCATATAAAAATTGAATAATCTCAACCATAAGAAGAATGGGTTATGTGTTGAAGAGGAAGAATGATTATTATTATTATGAAGTTGAAATTGTAGATGTTATTTAAAATTTTAGATACACCTTCTTGAAATAACTACTACTTCCCTCCCCTACACTAGATAGCTGGCGTGTTAATTAGGAAAAGAAAAAACGTGGTTGATTGTGAAGGGATAGAATCTGCCAAAGTAGATTGTGTTGTGTCATATTGTGAAAAACTCCAAAATTTAACAGTATTATGTAGTTGAACAGCACTGAGTGTTTGTTTCTCTAGACACTGGTGTGTGAAGGATTGGATAGAATGAGAGGTATCATTGTGTTTGAATTTGGAGGTAAACTAAGCAAGGTCTATATATCTTAGCTTTTGTTTCTATACCCTTTTCTAGTCAATTCCATGATGTGTCCTATTTATTTCCAATTTCCTCACTTCTACCTATTTTAGCAGTTCCAGATAATTTACAAATTAAGAATTACACACTCTACATACAATGTTTGAAGTGGTTTAGTTAATTAATTAAGACATATCTACCATTTTAAATAATATCTTATCTTTTATACCTTTATATATTTTTTCTTTTAGGTAAAGAATAGTTTTAATTAAAGCCACAACTGAATTAATAAATCAATCAATCTGAACTTGTTTTAACTTAAGAATTGAGTTTGAATTCTAAGTATATAATCGTGTTAGACATTTGGAAAGGAAAAACTTACACACATTCATAGTGGTAGACGATTTTGAAGATGAAGGATGAAAAGTACTTGTTATTTATACTGAAAAGTGCTTTAAACGTTTAATTTCTGGATACAGTTTAAATTACGAAAATATCATCATCCTTTGACGAAAAAATAATTCTTTAAAAATCACGTGACCAAATAATGACTTATTTGTCAGAATCATCAGGAGTTTATATGGAAAGGGGTTATGATATGGTAACCACTTGACTTTGTAGTCACGCGGTATTGAGTTAGTAATAAAAGTATATTTTTAATTGGAGATGTTAATTATATTAATGAAATAATTTTTTATTAAAGTTCATCAGGTCTTTAACGTGAAATAAATATAAATTTAGATTATTTTATGGGTGTAATCGATAGGGTTGGTCGGTAATGCATTAGAGTGGTAGTTGGTCATTGGATTTTAGCTTTCTCACGGAGCAGTGGGTAATTTTCGTTTTGAATAGCACCGTGATCTTAGTTTTTCTTGTTTGTTCTTCGTTTGTGATAAAGTAAGAGGTTAATTATTTGGTAGTCATAACGAAACAAATTATATTGCAAGAAGTTGTTTTCTTTTTCAATAAAAACCCTTTTCAATCAATATTTCATGATTTTATTTTTATTTTTTTCAATAAAATCCTTTTCTTTCACGATTTTTTAGAATGAGACGATTATGTTTTTTTCCACTTACTTATATCCTTTTGGTATAAAGTTATTTTTCGGTGTGGGACGGATTTTTTTTGTGAGATGTGATTTCTCTACACACAATTTTTACTTTGACTAAACCCTAAATATCTAATAGTGGTTTCGTTCAATCTTTCAACACTTTCTCATTTTTCTAATATACAATTTCTGAACAAAGAAAAAAATACCCTTTAACCACATAAGCAATTGTGTCACCTTACACTTGTTAAAGAGGAGTTATTTTCATTGGTTTTCAAGGTAATATTTTTCGGTGGAAATTTGATTTTGCTTGATTCTTTAACATCGCTGCCTAACATATGAATTACTTGAAAACTTTACGTAGCAGCTACGTAACGGTGAGTTGGCAATGAAAATAGTTTATTAATTAAAGATGTTGAGTGTATCCAAGAAATAATTTTTTATTGAACTTTAAGAGGTTTTTTTTAAGAACAAAGGAGCTTCGTTCTTGAAAACGGAAAAAAGAATAATTAATAAGAAATTATTTTCCATATAACTTTTTTTTTCATGGCTCATTTTGTGTGAACGATTCTACTTTTTTCTCTCACTCGTATTTTTCATTCCTTATAATATGGGATAGGTTTTTCGGTGTCGGACAATTTTGTGACGTAAAATATGATTTCTCTACACAGATTATGCTTTAACTTCAATTATTCACAGTAACATTTAACTCTCAAACACTTTAACCACTTTTGAGTCTACAACTTTTTAAAATACAAATTCTAAAAAAAAAAAACCCTTTAACCACGTAAGTAATTGTGACATCTCATAATTGTTAAAGGAAAGTTATTTTTGGTCGGTTAACATTTTCCTTTTACTAATAATAAAACTCATAAACTAAATATATCGAAACAACAAAGCATTTAAGCAGTAATTGGATAAATTTATTGGCCTTTTTCATGCTTTCGCAAAATCAAATGTGAGTTGTAGACTCAAAAAAATAAGCCTTATGGTCGGTGATTCAATGTGTTACATATATTCGATAAAAAATTGGCTCGAAAGTGTAATTTGGCCCCTACGTTGTATGGGGCCAAACACGTTATGAAGTAAACACATGTCATAATTCATGTGACCATACTCTTCCATGTCTAAATGGTGAACTACTCTTTAAAGAGGAAAGTGCTCTGTAGGGAATTGTTTGGATCGACAATCTTTCTTGTCATTATAGAAAGATATTTTGTGTTTATATATATATATATATATATATATATATATATATATATATATTAATTTGCCTTAGTTTCTCCTTAACTAAGTTTTATAAAAAAATAAAATAAAATGCAAAGTTTCACTGAGGTTTTCAAGCAATAGAGTGGAACGAAAAAGAGCCAAATTATCAATGATTGATAGGAACACTGGCATGATTGTATGTGTGTATAGCAACAAGTTGAAGCAACAAAACTAAAGAAAGGAAGCATTTTACAGCAAAAACAGTAGCTAGCTAAGTTAGCTAGTGAGATAGTGGGCGAGATAGCTACCTACCAAGTGGGAAGCAAATTATTTTTTTCTAGTATGTTGTCGTCGCAGTATATATGAAAGTTGCAAAGCCATAATTAACCCTAAAACAAGGAAGAGAGTTATGCACCATTAGTAGAAATTATTCTTGCTGCTGTTACAGCTGGCATCATTACTTACTTTTGAACTTGCTAGTACTATATTCCTCTTCATCCCTTCCATCATATTCTTATTTTTATACCAAGAATATTCTTTGACTGATTATTAGAGCCTAATATTCACAACACACATATATAATCAAACTCCTAATTACATATTTAAAATCTCTACCTAACCATCCTTTTAGAATTTGTTGGTCCTTCTCAATCATTTATAGGCAACATGACTGACAATATATGCATTAGTGGTTCAGGGCGCTTGCATCTTTCTTTGGAAGGGTGGGGACTAGAGTGGGGTGGGGTGAGGGAAGATTCAGATGTTTCATGATTCGAATATCGAGCAGAAGATCTCAGTTTGCATTGTGCGCAGAAAAAGTAGCTAGGCTGTGTTTGATCATATGTGTTTCTTATAACCAATCACAAAAATAAAGTTACCATATTAGTTGTTAATATTATGAATTGATTTTGTTAAGAAAACGAAGAAATGTTTTATAAGCACTTACTGTACTGTTTTTTCCTTGAATCCAATCAGATCGAGAATAATGTAATAACTAATTTTGCCTTTTGTTATGAACCCCACTTTTTCTCATGCATGTGCTGATATCCCACTCCCGTTGGGTAGAGATTCCAAGACATGGTGATGCAGTAAGTGGCTAAGTGGTTTCTTATAGCAAAAAGCAAGTAGAAGCCACTTGCTTTTGCACCCACTTCCAATGCGATTAACTACACTTCCAAACTCATCATCTTATCTGCAATTGCCAAATTTTAGATTATATCTATATGTAGCTCCTACAGGCAACATACCAAGGATGACATCACACCTGCTTCACACGTATCTCTCTCAATAGTAGGAGTAAGATTATACAAAGATTCTATCGAGAGTTAAAATCCCTTCACAGTCACTGTTCTTAAATAATTGTTATATTTCACAACTATTTTTATATTTTTAATAAACACAACTATAGTTGTATGTGTTATTTTTTATTTACTAGGATCACTATTTCAACTATACTTTGTGCAATCTCCGAGACGAAGGATATGTGTATATGCAGTGGTGTCTAAATGACATCTTCGGAAAACTTGTAACTATGATCATAATAATCTTAACAATGCAGTTATACAAATGTTTCTTCTTTTGGGTAGGAAATTTTCGTTGAATATAAGCAATAACTTCATATTAATGATGGTATAGAATCTATGTACATAAAAGTCAAATTCAAATGTAATAATATAAGTAACAAGATCCTGAGAGGTCTCTTATATATACCTAACATGATGTCTAGGCCAAACAAAGGTCTTAAGTGTCGAGATATATATATATATATATATATATATATATGTATTTCTGTGACATCCATAACAACACCATATGCATCTTTCTTAGGAAGTATTTTTTGGATAATGAACTTAAATAGCTCTGTTGACCTGCTAAAATATGACAACAACTGTACAAGAGATAGTATAAAGTGTGAATATAAAGAACTTTCAAAAATGTGGAAAAAAGTGTTGTTAGCATATACCTATATTTTTTTAGAAAATTTGCGAGCTCAGTTTACTTCAGAAAGTTAAATACAAGTGCAATTTGTTTCAACATGATCACTTGTTAGTGAGGTAAACTCGAAGGGAAATTAGTGTATATTAGTAGCTAGTTTGTAAAGATTTCTAACGTAGTTTTTGGAAAGAGTGCATTCACTTGCCTAGAAAGAATAATACATTAATAAATTATATTAAATTTGTTTGGATAAACAAATTTATAATTTTAAATATATTTAATTTAAATTGATTTCATTGTAATCTTTTTCATATTTCAAATGTTTTTCATAAGATAATTCGAAATTATTAAATTTTAATTTTCTTATTTAAATAAATTATTTCAATTGCTACAAAATATAAAAAATCATCTTAAGAAATAAATAAAAGATATATCTTATTAACATAAAAAAAATTCTATATCAAAACAAAAAAAAAATAGTAATCTCAGTAATGTTTAAGTCTTATAGTCAAGACGATTAGAGAAGAAAATACAAAATAAGTTTTGAAAAATATTAAATTATTACTTTTTTAAATTGAATTCGAAATCATTTAATTTTAATTAATGTAATTACTTTCATAAATTATTTAATTTCAATTTATTTTAATTTTTTCATTCAAACAACCTATTTTATTTTAAAATATTTTTATTTTTTTTTTAAATTACCTTATTAAAATTTTCTATCAAAGTATTAAGATAATCATAAATATAACGTATTAATATATTTTTGAAAGAAAATTTTGATTTTTTTAAGTTAATTATTTTTCCTTCTTTTACTTTTTTTCTAACAACAAAAAACTATTTTTGTGTTTTTGTTTTATTTTATTTTTTCGAATGAAACATTCTGTAAGGAAATGACTTTAAAAAACACTCTCGGGAAATTAGTTGTTTGATGAATTCATGTGACTTAGTCCAACTAAACAAGTAAATAACTTTCTATTACTAAAGGTGTTGTTAGAAGAAAAAAAAAACAACAGCACAAGACCAGTAAGGGCTGCACAGCAATAATCTCTACTTCCCCATCAGCTAAAATGAACATAGAAAAAAAAAAAAAAAAAAAAAAAAAAAAAAAACAAGAAAACAAGAGTGAAGTTTATCTGTCAAAGTCTCAGCACGTTTGGAGGATTGGAAAAGTTACTTAAAAATCTAACATTAACATTAATTTATTATCATCCTATATATCTGAAGGAAGATTGGCACGCCCCACATGATATCTTTAATAATGTAGTGACCTTTTGATTTTCTTATTGAAGAATACCGAGTGCAGTTTATGAAGAAGAATAAGCATAGTTTGTATTACTTTCTCGTTAACATATTTTAGGATTTGTATCGACGAAAAAACTAAACGCCCGCATCAGTATCTCATCATTACTTAGTTCGATTATTGTTTTCATGAATTTTGTACGAAAATAGATGATTAATGTCTAGAACTGCAATGAGAGTTATTGATAGCAATGTCCAATCAAATTTAACTTTTTCGTTCATGTCATTTAGCGTTCATACTGACTACTAAGTCAACATTTCATATCAAAGATCCTCTTCCATCTCTGTACACACCCAATAAACAAAATGAAGAGATTTAAAAACTGAAGAGGAAGTGATGACACTGCCCGAAGGATTCGGGTCGATTTCCTATCGTTATGATAAGTATTGTGTTAATTTTATGACTGAAAGTTCTAGGCAAGGTTCTACTTTTAAGTCTATATATATTTGAAATGGATGATTGAGAAGACTATGTGCACCCAAAGTGATGTTATGCATGTGTAGTGATTGAAGATCTGATCACAGATACTTAGTGAAAGCCAAATCCGAGAAGAAACAAGTTCCCGCTGTGTGTGGGGTGCGCACGGGAAAAGAAAGGAATGGTGTGGTGTGGGGAACTTATATTATTCAATGTGTGAGGGCTTCTTAACGTCATTGTGCGTGTGGCAGACCAAACCGTGCCCCCAACTTCCCTTTGTTCACTCTCAACCCACATATTTTACTGTTCTAAATTCCCTTTCATCACATTATTTTCAAACCATGCATGCTGTTTCTTATATGTATAATTCCTCTTACAATTTCTTATCATCTTCACATCATTGCTTACGTTTCTCAAAATAAAAGACGCGAAATTACAACCACATTTTAACATGTTAATTTGAGTTACGTACTTAAGTAAATACTGCATGACAATAATATAGGTAACTGTTGAATTATAAATGATTAGGGAAACGGAAATAAACCTTAGTGTGATGATAAATGATACCATAAGTTCAACTTGCATGCCCACAGTGAAGGAGGAGACTGTTGGGGTGCTTCAATGCTTGCGGTCGTTGACTCTTTCTTTTCGATAAATTTCTGCCAACACTTTACACTCCTCAAAATCCACCTCCATATCTTCTACCCTGTTCGTGCACCTCCTCTTCAACAGTGAACATGTTCTTGTGTCGTGCCCTATGTAGCCAAATTGTAACATGTCCTGATCTAACTATAAATCACATCTATATGGAAAAAAATATAAAGTAAATGTAAAACTGATTTGAATATTTTTATGATTCACTAATATCTTATACATCGGTAGAAAAATTATTACATTTATTTATCATTCACATGACATAAATTCTTTTTATTTTACGTAGTTATAGAATCGCTCTAGAATTTTGGATAGTCCTATCCAGATACTCCAACTCAAAACTCTTTTAACATCGTCGACATGATCTTGACAACTACTAAATAACTTTCAATAACAACTCTCTCACACTTATATAACAAAAAAAAAAAAAAAAAAAAAAA
>Ga0209700_103865_pt1 | contig 27997 bp, 21 predicted proteins | sample SiratroredBW_FD_187528 | JGI IMG/M metagenome (GOLD analysis project Ga0209700, IMG submission 187528) | Root nodule microbial communities of legume samples collected from California, USA - Siratro red BW (SPAdes) (version 2) | ecosystem: Host-associated > Plants > Roots > Nodule | place: USA... | reverse complement strand
AAAAAAAAAAAATAAAAAAAAAAAAAAAAAAAACAAATACGGAGGGACTAGACCAAGACCCATGCCAAGAAAAACAAGAACTCCTAATTATTCCCTGCAATAAGAATTATCTTATTCTAATGGATTTTATTTTATATTTCGTAAGTTAATTGTTTCCTTGCTTGATTGACTTTGGAGTCTATCATTTAGCTTTATTTGTAGTGTAAAAGAAATGTTAGTGAATTGTCCATTACATCGTCACACAGTGTACCATGTTAATGCAATCCTTCTATTTTGAGTCTATACCATCTCTGCTCCTTGCTTACCTTAATTCTACAATTTCAACTGGTTAATGTTGTCTTATTTATTTAATTACTTATTCTTATATGACAGTGTTCTCTCACCTATTCTCAACATGCCAATTTCTGATGCTAAGAAACAAAGAGTCTTGGTAGCATGTTGCGTGCTTTATTCAGAGGTTAGAATTGACTCTGTTTAGCATTTATATTCTCCGTTACTATGTTATCCACAATATTTATCATTCGTCTTTCTTTTTCCTACAATCGTTGTGGTCACCATAATATACAATATTTGGGCAGGTATACCATGCTGTTAGCATAGACCGAAAGCTTCTTCGTAAAAGGTACGTTGAGGCTATCATACCACCATTTATTGCTGTCCTAAGGAGATGGCGCCCTCTTTTGGCTGGAATTCATGAACTTGCTGCTGCTGATGGTTTGAACCCTCTTATGGTGGATGATCATGAACTTGCTGCTTATGCCCAGTCAGTTGAGGTAGTTCATTTACTTAGTTTAAATGTGCACAAACTTATACAGTCACAGTTATGTGTGCATGCATTACGCATACACAATTGTATACATGTAAACTACGTTTCTGAATATATTTTTGACATTTCTTTCAGGCTTCTCTTGATATGATATCTCCAGCCTGGGCTGCCGCTTTTGCGTCTCCACCTGCTGCATTGGCATTGTCTATGATTGCAGCTGGTACTTCAGGTAGTGAAAATCATGCTCCTTCAACAAATCCCCAGCTTAGGCGTGAAACCTCATTACTGGAACGGAAACAAGCTAGGCTTCAAACATTTTCAAGCTTTCAAAAACCTTCAACGATTCCTAACAAAACACCACCCATACCAAAGAGCAAAGCAGCATCAAAAGATGCTGCTTTGGCAGCTGCTCGTGATGTTCAACGTTTTTCGAGAATTGGTTCTGGAAGAGGTCTGAGTGCCGTTGCAATGGCTACATCTGCACAGCGAAGAACTGCTAGTGATATGGAGAGGGTTCGGAGGTGGAATATTACTGAAGCAATGGGACTTGCTTGGATGGAATGTCTGCAGCCCGTTGATACAAAGTCGATATACGAGAAAGATTTCAATGCTTTGTCGTATAAATTTATTGCTGTTCTTGTTGCCAGTTTTGCCCTAGCAAGGAATATGCAACGATCTGAGGTCCGTCTGCTAATTGTTACTATGGTTTTCAGATTATATTGAGATACTGTATGTTAGACATTTCTTTGTTGCCAGATGGACAGGCATGTCCGTGCAGGTATAATATCTCGGCATCGCATCAGCACTGGAATTCATGCATGGCGCAAACTTATTCGACAACTAATCGAGATGAGAAGTCTTTTTGGGCCTTTTGCAGATTATTTGTACAACCCAATTCGAGTACGTTACCAACTGGCAGTCTTTGCTGCTGCTCAACTTTTTCTTGCCTTAAATTCTCTTTTGAAGAGTATATGAAAAACCTTTGTAGAGATGTATATTGCTTGCTGTTTTTAGGTGTAAATGCCTGAAAAATAAAAACCAAGAATTGAAAAAGAACTACTGTAGGGGCTTTTGATTTTAAAAGGAGCTCGGTAGCTCTTTTGAGCTGATGCTCCTATTTTTCTGTATGTCTTTTTTTAATGGTTCAGTCACCACGGTAATTATTTTGTATTTTTCACTAGGTTTTCTGGAAGCTCGATTTTATGGAAAGTTCTTCTAGGATGAGAAGATGTATGAGAAGAAACTATCGAGGGTCTGATCATTTAGGTTCTGCCGCTAATTATGAGGATTATTCAAGGGAGAATAATGATCCGAGCACTCGTGTTTTATCTTCGGAAGCAATTACAATAGAATGTATAAATGAAGACGAAGAACAGATGGAAACTGAAAATTTGGATGTTACAGTTGATGATATAGGAGATGAAGTAGAGAATCAGCCAAAATTTTCGAAAGGAGCTGAGGAAACTGTACAGAAGTCTTCGGATTCCAAAGCAATTCAACCTGAAAGTGATGAGGGTGTTGTTCAGAGTTCTTCAGCCTTTGCACCTGGTTATGTTCCAAGTGAGCTAGATGAAAGAATTGTTATTGAGTTACCGTCAACAATGGTCCAGCCACTTCGGGTTGTGCAGGGAACCTTCCAAGTAAGTTTCATGATATAATTTTAAAGTAATTTTAAAACGATCATATTTAAAGATAATTTTTTGTGAGAACTGTGCCTATTACATTTTGTAGCCATTTTGAGATTACTTATGGAATAAAGAGCGCTATTAGTAAAGAGGAAGATCATAGTAAAAACTAAAAAAAAAAAAAAAAAAAAAAAAAATATATATATATATATATATATATATATAGATATATATATATATATAGAGTCGGGAAAATAACATTAGTATAAGATAAGTTGTTTTTCTTAATTAAGTAAATAAATTCTTGAAAAATTAATTTTTTTAAATGGCTGTTAACATTTATTTACATTTTGGTTTTGGAGGACACCTGTAGTTAGATAAAGTTCCATTTATTTGATGCGAAAAAAAAAAAAAAATCAAGAACTTACAAAGTGGGTTCATATTAGTTTTAAACTAGCTTCGTGTGTGCTCAGCATATTTGGCAAATAATAGTAGTTAGTGTGATGCTTTAGAAGTATGGGGTTCATGTATTACATCCTAAAATGACTTTAATGATCATGGGAGCGTTTTAGGAAGTTACATTTCTGATTCTAGTCCTAGGAAATAGTCTCCACTAAATCTTTATATATATGTGTGTGTGTACGGAGGATGTGCAAAACTTATCATTGTAAAGTCACAGTAATTGCAATTATTATTGACCCACCTTAATTGCAGCCTCTTTGGGCTTACATGATTTCAACCTTGAAGGTTTATATTTAGTCTCCCATCGACAAGAGATATGGTTTACAATAGAGCTTGGAAAGCTTAAATTATCCACATTTTATAAGTTGGTTCCTACAACTGAGATTACAATTTATCTCTTTTCGAATAAAGTAATTGTTGCATAAATTGTAAATACCTTTTGTATGGATGATTAATTCAGAAAATTATTTCAGATTGCTCTCAACTGAAATTTATTTAGAATGATAAAACATTACAAAGATTTGGGAGAATCGGGAATCCTCCTTAAAGAATTCACAAAAAACAAAATATCAAAGAATGCATAGATGGAGTAGGGTTCCACAATCCTTCAACAGTTATACAAATGGAACCAATTGAAAAATCATGTTATACACACCAAATTGGAGTCAAATACCTAATCCTACCCTTATCCGTACTCGAGTGTTGTGATATAGAAACTTGGATATAAGACTCACATTGCCACATTTTTCCTTCTCAACTTCTTCCGAAGGGATGAAAGCTGTCTCAAAGATTTGGTCCATGGGCCGTGGATACATTCAGAACCAAAAAGGTTCCATAGAGAAGCAGTATCAGAACATTGTAAGGATATGGTAGAATTGGTGGTTTTGAGCAATGCATGGGGGGGTTTGGCACACATGATAAAATCACGATTGATATACTCTGGTCCATAATACTTGTCTCTCAGTTACTCTTATTATCATCGCCTTTACTATGGTTTTTGTAGCTTTTGGTTGCTTTCTACCATCAAATACATTGGGCTGCTATTTCTATTGTCGGAAAAATGGACTACGGATTTACAAATTATTCTCTTGGCTTAAATATATTTCAACTGCACTAGTGTGAAATGTTATTATCTTGTTGTAGGTGACTAGTAGGAGGATAAATTTTATAGTTGACAATATTGAGACGAGCACCACGATGGACGGTTTGAAATTTGGTTATGAGACACGGGACCAAGAAAAGAACCGCAGCTGGTTAATATCTACTCTTCATCAAATATATAGTCGGAGGTGAATTCATTTTGTTGACTATCTATTAGTTTATTATTCTATTATATGCACTTGTAATCGTTTTGATTCTTAATACATACATATAATTCTTACATATTTTAGGATATGCAAAACGCTCTTTGTATGTTATTGTTATTGTTAAATCTAACTATTCATTAGCTGTTACTGATTTGTTAATCATAGCTGCTACATATTCTAGGAAATTAGGAAATCATAGCTGTTACGGATTATAGGAAATTAGGATCATTGATCCTTGATTATTAGGCAAGAATTTTATTTTATTGTATTTGATTGAATTAGTATATAAATACATACGGTGTCGTCTGCCTTAGACTCACAACATTCCGATAACTCTCCCTTATAGTTATCTTTGTTTTGTTTTTATCTTAAATCTTGGGTGAACATGGCAAAGCCGAAAACATAACTATATACTAAATCAAACTGGGGGCAGGGGAAACTCTTAAAAACACTTCATCCACACACACACCAAAGGTCATGGTACCAAGAAAGAAGTGTTGGGCCTGAAGAAATGATACTCCAAGAGGCAGCCACAAAGCCCAAAGAGTGGATTGTCTAGAAAAGAAAAGGGAAAAGAACGGAGATTACAAGAGGGAAGGCTGAGTTGGCAGAATTAGTTAGAGAGAGAGAGAGAGAGAGTAAAATCCCATTACTTCAGAGACAGCAAAAGGAAAGGTGACCTGGCATAATTAGGTATAGAGAGAGTACAATCCCATTACTTAGCAGGATGAGAGTGTGAGAGGGGAGAGGGTGAATATCCTAATTTTTCCCATCATGTTTCTATTGAAGTGCTGAACAATAAAAATTTCTTTCAAATATCAAGTAGATGAGCTCATCCAAGATGCATTTGGATATTCCTAAATTGGTTGTTCATATTGAGGCAAGGTATAGTGCAATAATAAGTGATCTAATGAAATAGGTGCCATAAAACAATAGCAGTCTGTTTCTAATTGCCATTTTGCTTAGCTACTTAATGCTTTTTTCCTGACAGTTTATAGTTCAAAGTTGTTGTCCCTATGGAGTGAACATTTTGAGCTTAATGTTGTCTGTATGTCATTAATTGGTTCCTTTTACAGATATCTTCTTAGGAGAAGTGCACTAGAGATATTTATGGTGGACCGTTCCAACTTCTTCTTTGACTTTGGGGTACTAATTCTTGAATATGCCACTTTGTTTCCTTTCATATTTCTGCAACATAATCTTCTTGGATTTGTAACTATAATTAATCTTGATATATTTTTGAACATCATAATAATGAACGGATGATTGTTAATTGTTGCATACGTACAATCCTAGAACTGATTTTCCCTACCAAAATTTCCTCTGCAGAGTAGAGAGGGGCGAAGAAATGCATATCAAGCAATTGTTCATGCACGACCTTCGTATTTAAACAATATATATTTAGCTACTCAGGTATTATCCTTTTTGTAAATTTTTATGTTCATAGATTTCCTTGCATCTGAGCTTTGGATAAAAACAATTTATTTTTCAGAGGCCTGGACAACTTTTGAAAAGAACCCAACTTATGGAGCGTTGGGCAAGGTGGGAGGTGAGAAATGTCTTAACACTAAAGATGTTAGTGTGTTTGGATTTGCTTGGTTACATAGGAAAACAATTTTTTTCTCAAATTAAGCTGGTTTATTCAAAAAGAAATTATGTTTGAATTCAAGCACAAAAGTTGATGATTTGTTTTGTACTTGACATTTATTTCTTGTTAGATATCCCATGTGTAACACATGTATCACTTGTCTAACTGGATTTCATCGCATGTAACATATACTTGAATAATGAGAAGGAGAAAGAAATATTTTACTAATTACAATCATGATAATTACATTTTCAATTCCTTTATTTGTAACAATTATATTCTCTTTAAAGAAGGGAAATAAAATTTACTGAAAAGAATGTGTAGATTCTAGGGATATTTTTCATAATTATTATAGAAATGTTAGGATACTTTTATCCCAATAATCCCCTATTTACAACACTCATCCTCATGTTGGTAAATGAATTTCGATCATTCCCAACTTCCCTACTAGATCTTGAAATTTTCCATGAGGAAGTCTTAGTAAAGCTTTCTACTAACTAAACTCTTGTAAGGGCATGTGTTGTAACTACCTGACCTCTTTTAAGATTATCTTTGATGAAGTGTCAATTTCAATATGATTAATTGTATCATGTTACCATAATTTTGATATGAAGAAAAACATAGAAAAACTTTAATAGAAGAAGAATTGAATATTATTTCTCTTGTATAGAAAGAGTACACAAACAGAGTCTATATATAGACTCTCCAGAGGTTACACAACCATAACAAGAAATAGAAATGCCAACACCCAACATCCAATTGAGTAACTGAATGTGTACATCTAATATGCCCCCTCAAACTCAAGGTGATGCATTTTTATAGGCGAAATCCTACACGTTGAGTTTTTGCCTAAGAAGCTCAAAACGATTAGAAGAAAAAGGCTTGGTAAGAACATCCACCCACTTGTCCATGCTAGGAATATGATAAGCTTCAAGTTGTTTGGATAACACTTAATAACGAACACACAAAAACATCAATTTCCATATGCTTTGTTCTAGAGTGAAAAAAAGGATTGTGTGCTATAGCAACAACACTTTGATTGTCGTAGAGCATTACAGGCATAGAGAAAGGAATAGATAGTTCTTTCAAAAGGGCTTGAATCCTGAGAATTTCCACAAACGATTTTAGTAAGTGGATTTATGCCTAATTAAACCTTACATAACTGTAAAGTGATGATTGCGTGGGATTAGATACATATAGGTGGTCTAACAACAGTCCAATAACGATGGCATAATAGCCTCCAAAGAACTTGATTAGGATAGGCATTAAATGGCTTTGAAACCATATCAGAATTTTGATGTGAAGAAAAAATATAGAAAAACGTTAAAAGAAAATTTGAATATTATTTCACTTGTATAGAAAGAGTACACAAGTAAAGTCTATATATAGAATTCAAAGAGGTTATACAACCATAACAGAAAAGTCAACACCCAACATCCAGTTGAATAACCGAATGCGTACATCACTTATAGATGTTGTACCAGATTATAAGTAATAATCATGACTAACTTGTTATTACAGTACAATTGCATAGGGCGTCAACCTTTATTTTAATGCCATCAATATGATCTTCATACAAAGTCCTTCACACACACCTTGAGCCAAGCTTTGAAATTCAGCTTTTGTTGCTTCTCCAGATTACCATACTTTCACCCATGAACATACATTACCTAGAGGTAGATTTTGTTTAATAACAAAACCTGCATACTCTGTAGCAATATATAACTTCGGGGTCAATGTGTCTTTCTTCTTGAATAGTAGCTTTTTGCCTGGGCTTGACTTTAAGTATTAAATAATTATGTGAACTACTCGTATTAGTCTTTCTCTCAAATCATGCATAAGCAATATCTGGTCTAATGTGTGATAAATAAATAAATTTTCCAACTAATCTTTGATATTAGTTTTTATCTACAAAAGAGTTCTCTTCACTTCCAATTATGTTATTTTGTTCATTAGAAACTCCTAATATTCTACATTTGAGCTTACTTGTTTCTCTAAGATCAAATACATATTTTCTTTAGGAGATGAAAATCCCCTTTTTTGAATAAACAACTTCTATTCCAGTTTTCCAAGGTTTTTCCTTTCAAATTGGGTAGTCGATTTTTCCTTTAAAGCCAATTTCTCTATATCATTATCTCCTACAATAATCATATCATTCACATTGACTAGTAGTAGTGTAAGTTTACTTGTAATCGAGTGTTTTATGAATAAAGTTTACTTGTTATTTGTAATGAGAAGAGAGTCAGTCATCTGGTGGATGATGGGAAGTCTGACAATGATCGTAAACCTGAAGAGGTGGTGGAGGAGTGAAATCTTTAGGTACACTAGACACAACAGGAAAATCAAAGATAACCAGAATATGGACTTGATCAGATAGAGACACAGGTGGAGAATGTAAAGATTAAAATAAAAAGAAGACTCAACGAAGATGACACCTGCAGAAATGAAATAGCAATTAAAAGAGTGTAAAAAACATTTATATCCTTTTTGTGATCTAGTGAACTCTAAAAGGACATTTGTATGACCAAGCAAATAATTTATCAAGATCAGGACAAAAATTGTGAACAAAGCATGTAGACCTAAAAACTTTCAAGGGCAAGGAATGGAGAATAATGTCACTCCAAAACCATTGAGGAACCTCACCATGAATTGAAATAGTGCAAGTAGTTTCAACAAGATGTCTATTCTTGTGTGTAGTCACCCTATTTTGTTGAGGTGTATAAGCACATGAGATTTGGTAAAGAATGTCATGAGATTCTATAAAAGTGTTAAAAGAATAAGAAAGATATTCACTAACATTATCATTACGTGAGGTTCGAATTGAAACTCCAAATTGAGTTTTAATTTCATTATAAAAAGATTAAAATATAGAAAAAAACTCAGAAAGAGTTTTCAATAAAACTTGAATAATCATCAATAAAAGTAACAAAATGTTGAAACTCTAAATTAGACTTAACTCGACTTAGTCCCCAAACATCATAGTGAACTAAGGTAAAAGGGGACAAAGCATGTGTGAAACACTACTAGAAAAAGAAACGTGATTGTGTTTCCCTAAGTGACAACCCCAAAGACAAACTGGATAACTTAAACAAACTTGGAAAAGTTGTTGCATCTTCGCAAGACTAAGATGACCTAGTTGAGCATGAAGGAGATATGGAGCATCCATGACCGTGCCAACATATGTAGATATTTGTAGGTGATAAAAACCATGAGACTTACATTCAGTATCAATCATTCGTCTCAAACTCTGGTTCTGTAAACAAACAAAATCTTTGGTAAAGAAAAGAACACAATCAAAGGTACAAGTGAGATGACTAATAAATAATGAGTTAAAGGAGACTCAAGGACATAAAAAACATTATCAATAAATAAAAGTACCAACACTATGCGATGAGACCCTAAGGTCATTAGCCATGGTAATAGAAGGTAAATAACCGAAGGTAAACATATAAGAGAAAAAAAAATATTTTCAATAATGATCTGAGGCAGATGAGTCTAAAACCCAAGGACCAAGAGAATTGGGGTAGGTGAGGTCAATAAGAAGTACATGCATGTGCAACAGAAGTAATGGAATCAGAGTTCTGGTGATCCTCATACTATTTAAGTAATTATTGAAGATAGCAGGTTGATCTATTAAAATAAAGAACAATAGGTATAGGGTTAATTTCTTGTTTTTAGAATACACACATAGGGTTGTTTATTTATAAATAATAAAAGTAACAGAAATAATAACAGAATAACACAGAACATGTGCTAAGCTCGTTATATTCAACACTCCTCCTCAAGCTGGTGCATATAAATTATATGTACCAGCTTGTTACAAATATAATCAATTATGGACCCCCTTAAAGGTTTGGTGAAAATATCTGCTAATTGATCATTTGAATTAACAAACTCGGTCTTGATGTCTCCAGATGTAATTTTTTTTCTAACAAAATCACAATCAATTTCAATATGTTTAGTCCTCTCATAAAAGACAGGATTTGAGCTAATATGAAGAGCAGTTTGATTATCACATATAAGTATCATTTGAGTGACCTCTCCAAATTACAATTCTTTCAGTAATTGTTTGAGCTGGATAAGTTCACAAGCAGCTAAGGTCATGGCTCTATATTCAGCTTCGGCACTAGATCTTGCCACATGTTGTTTCTTACTCTTCCAAGATATCAAATTACCACCAATAGAAACACAATATCTAGAAGTAGATCTTCTATCAAATGAAGACTCTGCCCAATCTGCACCTATATAACATACAACTCTAGTATGGTCATTATGACCATATAGTAGGCCTTTTCCAGGAGAACCTTTAATGTACTTCAATATACGAGTAAATGCATTCAAATGATCAACACATGGAGAATTAAGGAATTGACTCATCACACTAACTGCAAAATAAATATCAGGACGAGTAACAGTAAGATAGTTCAGTTTTCCAACAAATCTTCTATACTTCTTAGGATCTGAGAGGGACTCCCCCTGACTAGGTAGAAGTTTGGCATTAGGGTCCATGGGTGTATCAACAGATTTAGAATTCATTAACCCAGTTTCTTCCAAAAGATCCAATGCATACTTTCTTTGAGAGATAACAATACCATTATTGGATTGTGCTACCTCAATCCCCAAGAAATATCTAAGTTTACCAAGATCTTTGGTCTGAAAATGGTGACAAATATGCTGTTTAAGTTGAGAAATGCCATGATAATCACTACCTGTAAGAACAATGTCATCAACATATATAACTAGATAGATACAACCAGCATTCAAATGGCGATAAAAAACTGAATGATCTGCCTCACTGCGAGTCATACCAAATTCTTTAATAACACTACTAAACTTTCCAAACCAGGCCCTGGGATACTGTTTGAGACCATATAAAGATTTGCGGAGACGACATACCAATCCAGAAGACTCCCCCTGAGCAACAAAACTTGGAGGTTGCTCCATATAAATTTCTTCCTGCAAATCCCCATTAAGAAAAACATTTTTGACATCTAATTGATAAAGAGGCCACCTTTGAAGAGTTGCCATGAATATAAATAGGCAAACAAACGCCATTTTTGCCACTGGAGAAAAAGTATCACCATAGTCCAAACCAAAAATTTGGGTGTAGCCTTTAGCAACAAGACGAGCTTTAAGACGATCAATAGTGCCCTCAAGACCAACTTTGATAGCAAAGACCCACCTGCAACCAACAACAGATTTTCCAGAAGGTAAAGAAACGAGTTCCCAAGTTCCACTGTTCTGGAGAGCACCGAGTTCATCAAGCATAGCTTGACGCCAACCAGGATGGGCTAAAGCATCACCTACAGATTTTGGAATAGACATTGAAGAAATGGCGAAAGGCAAGCATAAAAAGGTTGAGATAGTCTATGATAGCTCAAGGTAGTATAATGTGGAGAGGGATTACAGGTAGAACGTATACCTTTACAAATGGCAACGGGAAAATCAGGTTCAACTGTCAGAGCCGGAGAGGGCAGAAGATCTGGCACCAGAGGAGAATCACTTGGTGGACGATGGAAAGTTTTACGACGACTATAAACCTTAAGAGGTGGTGAAGGAGGCGATTTGATAGGTACATTAGACACCCCCTAACGCCGAGACTGCTCAACTCGTCCATGGGACTATATTGTTTAAGGGTGGTCCGATAGCGGCCCGATAACGGGTGGCCCGATAGGTCTAACAACCGTGCTAGGATAGACTCTGATACCATATTAAAATAAAGAATAATAGGTATAGGGTTAATTTCCCTTGTGTTAAAATGCACACATAGGGTTGTTTATTTATAGATAATAAAAGTAACAGAATAACAGAGAACATGGGCTAAGCCCGTTATATTCAACATGGTCTGAGGTATCAAATGAAGTAGGGTTCATAGTAAAAGGTTGCATATGAGCAGTTTGGGCCACCATAGCAGATGCAAAAGGAAGACCATGTAAAGCACAACACCTATCAATTTTGTGGCCAAGCTTGCCACAATGGTCACACTTGTGACACTCTTTACGTGGCTTGCAAGGGCGAGTCCGATCATCACGTTGAGATACCAAAGTATAAGAGTCATCAACAGGAGTAGGTATATCAGTGGTGTGTTTACCTAGCACACACAGAAAGGTGGAACAAATAGAAGTAAAATTGGGCACAACAAGAGATCTCCAAATTTGATCACGGACATGGGAATAATCATCAAAAAGCCCATGTAAGGCCAATAACATGAAAAACTTGGACATTTGCTTTAGTTCTTGAGAAGGAGTGGAGGCAACAGGTAATAACTCATTAAAATCATGAAGAAGACATGGATTTTACCATATATTCAGCCATTGTACCATCAAGACACCTAGTAGGAGATTTTGACATACATTATAAAGATGTTGCGTATCATTGATGTATAATAAGTTTGCCATTTCCCAAACTTTTGAACATGTCTCATAAGCACGAAAATTTTGTTTTAAAGATGAGTGAATAGTAGATTTAATAACAATGCATAATTAGGCATCAATTTTCAACCAACCAGAAAGCTCATTTTTAGCAACATTGGCAACAAGTTGGGTAAGATGATGAACATAACCTTCACTCTTAAGCCATAATTTAATATTCGAGGCTCGAGTATCATAATTAGTTATATCCAATTTGTTAATGAAGAGATTAATATTGACATAATTAGTATAGAGACGAATCAAACATAGTGGTAGCAGAAGAGGAAACAGATGAAGTGGAGAGAGAAACTACCTTATAGGAGAGAGAAAAACCCTAACAAAAATCAATCGAGCTCCTTTGCGACACAATGGTCGCCTGGTTGAGGCGAGTTGATCGGTGATGTCGCTGGCCCAATCGGTGGCGGCCACGACGGAGCAGCAGCAACGACTGGAAAACACCGATGAACAGTGGATTCAATGGAAAAAGATCTAACCTTAACCTAGACTCTAGATACCATATTAACAATAAAGGAAAAACAAATATAGGATTAATCTTCTTTATGTAAAATACATATATAGGGTTGTTTATTTATAGATAAAAATATATGAACTAAGCCCCATTACGTTCAACATATTGAAATATAATTAGATACATTGTATATACACGGTACATAGCTCAGATACATGATACTGAGGATAAACCTAACTGTAACTGACATAACTGTCTAACAAAACTAACTGAACTAAGATAGCAATACTGTGTATGCCACTGTATTGGGTAGCAGCAGCAGAAGAGCTCTGGTATCAATAACACAAACTTATGAAATTTGTCATATTTCATTTTGTTGAAAATTTTTAACGTGCTCTTTAGTAACAGCTAACAAGACAAGCATTTCAAATGTAGTTTTGCTTACTAACATTGATTTTATGGTGCCCTTGTGCAGATCAGTAATTTTGAGTATCTAATGCAACTCAATACATTGGCTGGGCGTAGTTATAATGATATAACCCAGGTGATCTTTGTTACTAACTTATTGCGTTCTATAATTAAACTCTTTTACCCTATCTTCATGTTATTTATTTTATCATTATGTATTGTTGGCAGTATCCAGTTTTCCCCTGGATTCTTTCTGATTACAGTTCAAAGAGCTTGGATCTTTCTAATCCTTCTTCTTACCGGGATCTTTCAAAGGTTATCATGAATGTTGCTTTGATAAGTTCAAGGGAAATTACCTCATATTTTAAATTTGAAATTTTTTTATATGATGCAGCCTATTGGAGCACTGAACCCAGATCGTCTTAAAAAGTTTCAAGAGAGATACTCCAGCTTTAATGACCCAGTAATACCTAAATTCCACTATGGATCGCACTACTCAAGTGCAGGAACAGTAGGTCCCCCGCCCCCCTCCTGTGTTTGATTTTTCCTCGGGTAGACTGTTGATACCGGTCTTTGGTTTATTCTCTTACTTATGAGTCATAAAATTAGCGCTCTCCAGATTGTTGATTCGGATGGAGCTTAGGTGATTAACTTCGAGTTGATGTCAAGTTTATTTTTTGGAATGAACTCCCAATTTCCAATTTTCAAATGTCTTCTACTAAGTTTCACCTATCCTGAACTACACTCAATTAATAAAACTTGAATCATTTTTGGCTGCATTATGTGAGTATGTTGGAAGCATCAAGTGTACAATCATCTGAACCTACGTAGACTTTTTAGCCAGGACGCTTTAAATTGTCAGTCATGTTAAGATCAAACAAAATGGCTTCCAAGTGATACCAATCCAATTATGAATATATTAAAATAACGTTGGTTTACATTCAAGTATTGTCAACATGGTCCTGATACAGAAAGACCCTTCACAAAATGTGATTAGCTCAAAACTTGTGTACTTTAACGTTATGCTATTTTATTTATTTATATTTCCTGTTTGTTGGCATACTATTAGCATACCCTAGTGTTAAAAGGCTTCTTGCATGCAAAAGTATGGGGAAGGGTCATTGTGTGCGGCCTACCCCTACACACACACATACATACATGCAAAGAGGCTGTTTTTCAAGGGTCTCGTTAGCATCTGTGTTTATTTTTGGCTTCTGCATTCAATTTTCCATTTCCTTGCTGAGTCATAGAATAAATCAAAATCATGATGATTTTTTCTCAGTTCTTCTAAAGTAACAACAGAAGCAATCACCCAGTATGTGACAGCATTTAATATGGTTGCATTTTAGTCGCTGATTTTGCATTAGTTAATGGTTATTATCTTTTACAGGTTTTGTATTATCTTGTTAGGGTTGAACCATTCACTACTCTTGCAATCAAACTTCAAGGTGGAAAATTTGATCATGCAGATCGAATGTTTTCTGATATTTCTGCTACTTGGAATGGAGTTCTTGAGCACATGAGTGATGTGAAGGAATTGGTATATGTTTACTAACTTCTAACAGAAGGATTGGTTTTCTTGAATGCTTTTACATTAAATTTCTTTGTACTTGTGTATTAAAGACTTCCAGTAGTCCTTGGAGGACTTCAATGTTTTAGTTCTTATATTTTTAAATGCTTACCGTGGTTTTTTTGAAACTTATATTTTTGGCTTTTTTTCCTCCAATCTGAACTTAGGTTCCTGAGCTATTTTACCTCCCTGAGGTCCTCACAAATGAAAATTCAATTGATTTTGGCACAACACAATTGGGAGGAAAGCTTGGTATACTCATTGAGATTTTCTCCGTTTCCTTTTTAAGAAGAAATTGTGATTAGGTATATCTGCATATTAAATTTATTACCTCTTCTTGAGAATTACTCTTGTCATACCAGATACTGTAAAACTTCCTGCTTGGGCTGAGAATCCAGTTGATTTTGTGCACAAGCATAGGATGGCTCTCGAGAGTGAATATGTATCTTCTCATTTGCATGAGTGGATTGATCTCATATTTGGGTAGGGTTTTTTCATACTTTTCTTTTTCTCCATATTCTTTTGGCTTCCAAGCCTAGTTCAAAGCTTCCTTTTGTTTATTCATGGGTTTTATTTTTCTAGCATTTTCAATGTAGATATCTATAGCTTCCTTTTTAAATTTCCACTTTATTTCAGTCTCTTGACAACTTACATATGGTTACATTAAATGGATTTAACCATGCAGGTATAAGCAACGGGGCAAAGAGGCTATTGCAGCAAATAATGTTTTCTTTTACATTACCTATGAAGGGACAGTGGATGTTGATAAAATATCTGACCCAGTATGTCTCCGTTGCATCTTCATATTTTCAATTCATTATATATCATGCAATTCCAACTTCCTGAAACAAAATATGAAAATATCCTTATTAATTGTCGTGTGAGAACTACCTTTTTGCTTAAAGGATTAAAAAACAAGTTATAGTTTTTTTTGTCACTTGTATATGTGTTTGTTTGCATAATTTTATTATACAGGAAATTAACTGCTTGAGTTTGATAAACAACACAATCCTTTTTTTGTTGGTTAGCTGTCAGATTGTCAATATAAATTTCTCTTGTGACCAATACAAAATGAAGAGAAAAACTGAGGAAAATAGACAATGAGATAGGGAAAAAATCATTTTCTACATTTTGGTTAAAATTTGAGATGGAAACAGAATCCCTTGTGCCATCGCTATCTACTTTTTTTTAATCAAAAGGAAATAATGCTATTGCATAACTTTTAAAAAAAAAAGAGAGTGCTGAGGACTCATTATGGCGTTTGTCATCCCAACTGTGTTTGCATCACAAAAAACATCAATCATATGCTACACCTCTGAATATCATAGAAAAAAAAAGAGAAAAATAAAAAAGAAAAAAACAATGGAAGGACTATACAGGCCATTACTGTCTATATGTGAATGAATTAGGAAAATTTTATGTTCCAATATTTTTTATGTGGAGTACATTATTACAAAACATTTACAAAGTCCATAATAAAAGCATAAGACCTCAACAAATAACTATCCATGGTTTCTGTAACTTGTTACTTTCTACTGTGCATGAAATGTAAAGGGGCAACAGCATGCCACACAAGATCAGATTGCTTATTTTGGACAAACACCATCCCAACTTTTGACTATTCCACACTTGAAGAAGAAGCCATTATCAGAAGTTCTTCATTTGCAGGTAACTTTGATTGCATTGGTTTGACAGTGACACATTTATTGATTACTTCTGTCTGAGTAAGCATCTAGTATGTCTCCCTGTCTTGTTACCCGTGTTTTATTTTGGCTTTGTGTAATGTTTCTAGATTTACATACAGAAGTCATCAAGTTAACTGATAATTCATGATTTGCCATTAGCCATGCATGGATAATTGCTGTTTTTCTTTATTTTGGTTCGTAATATGAAGAGAAAAGTGTATATTGCTGTTTACTAAATAACTCGCTATTTCTAAACTCTTACAGGAAAAATCCCAAACATGACCAAAATCCATACTCTTCCCCATTTCTTATATTTGACTTACCATTGACTTTGATTCCATTAACTATTTCCAGATTAAAATAGATCACTTATTTTTATTTGTTAAATATTCCATTTGTTTCATTATTTGTCTCTTTAAGACAATGCATACATCTTAAGGAAATTTTTACTACATAAAATACTATGATAAAATGATTGAAGGTAGCTACTAGAAATCATGTACTATGTGCATAACTTAAGTTTTATTAAACAGAGTTTAGAAAAGAATTGTATCCAAGTAACAGACAAAAGTATTCTAATATACTCCAGCCATATGCTACATTTATAAAAAACTAACTAAAAAAAAACTTGAACCTTCTCTCCATCCTATTTGTGAAGAAACCCTTCTTCTCCCCTCCGTAAAAGCAGAAAGAGAAAAAAATAAATTGAACCTGGATTAGACACTACCTAGTCAGAAAGAAATCCCCATTTATCTGTTTCGAGTACTTCAGACTATTTTTGTCATTAGTATGTTATGTTGCTCCTCAGTAGATTTTATGTATAAACAAGGTGTCTCCTTTGTTTTAGGAATTGTTCAAAACCTGTGATGAAATGCTTCGAAGTGCTCTCCTATTGTTGCTTGCTCGCTTAACTGCCAATGATAAATGCATGTGATTATAATGATGATAATGCATATATTTCTTTGTATATCAGACAATATTCCGCAACCCAAAAGCACTCAAGTCATATGCCATTCCATCCCCTGAACACTGCAATCTACCAGCAGCTGCTATCCAGGCGTCTTCAGATATGGTTGTGGTTGTTGATTTGAATGCACCAGCAGCTCATATTGCACAGCACAAGTGGCAACCCAATACACCTGATGGGCAGGGTACACCATTCCTCTTTCACCATGGAAAGGCTACATCAGATTCTGCTGGTGGGATTATACGCATGTTGAAAGGTCCTGCTGGGACTGGTGAAGAGTGGCAATATCCCCAAGCATTGGCTTTTGCTGTTTCTGGAATTAGAAGCCAAGCTATTGTCTCTATAACATGTGACAAAGAAATTATTACTGGTAAATCTAGACAAGCTAGAATTATTAAAATATGCTGCCACTAGTAATATGTGAAAAAAAACATTGCTGGTAATTACTCTCTTAATCAAGAACTGAGGGCGGCAGTTGGGGACGTTAACAGTACTTATATAGCATTTGGTATACCCTATGTTCTAGTATTTCTTAGAAAAGACGAATTTTTATGTGACATTGCAGCTATGAATTAACATCCATTTTGGTCAGTACAAGGGAAATTTTTTTATTTGGAGAAGATTTAGGCATAAGAGTAAGGAGAATAAAACTGTATAGTTGTAAAAATTAAATAGTTCAACCCATTCAGGTATTTGCTGGAAAATACTCGCTAGTTGAAGCAGCAAACAATGTAGAGAAATCATAGCAGCAACCTGTATATTTAATTTAGCCAGATCTTTAAATATATACTTCAATTAAGGGTCTTCAACATATGGTTATAATAACCAAAACCATTATAAACTCTAGGCTGAACAAGAGAAACCTTATTCTCTTGAAGTTTTTTAAAATACTTTTTCTTCCCCTCTCAGATCTTAAACATCATCTAAGAAACTTGAACTGCATTTGTAGTAGCTACTTTTTCAACTGCCTGGGCTTTCACATCTAACTTGACAATTGGACTTCTGATTAGGTGGGCATGCTGATAATAGTATTAGGTTAATATCCTCAGATGGAGCAAAAACCTTGGAAACAGCCTATGCACACTGTGCTCCTGTAACTTGCGTTGGTCTTTCACCGAATAGTGACTACCTGGTGACAGGATCCCGAGATACAACAGTATTACTCTGGAGAATACAAAGGGCACTTGCATCGCATTCAAGTGTCACATCTGAATCTTCTGCTGGGACTGGCACTGGCACGCCTTCAACCAGCAGTGGTTCTTCATCACATCTGTTGATGGAAAATAATCGTAGACGCCGTATTGAGGGTCCTATAGAGGTACTTAGGGGGCACCACAGTGAAATACTCAGTTGTTGTGTTAACTCAGATCTTCGAATGGTTGTTTCATGCTCCCACTCATCTGATGTTCTCCTACACTCCATAAGAAAGGGACGTTTAGTAAGAAGGCTGGATGGTGTGGTGGCTCACACTGTCTCCCTTTCCTCTGAAGGGGTTGTCGTGGTGTGGAATGAATCGAAGCATATTCTCAGTACCTTTACTCTTAATGGTGTTCTGATTGCAAAAACAGAATTATCTTTCTCTAGCGGCATTAGTTGCATGGAAATTTCTCTTGATGGAAGGAGTGCTTTGATTGGAATTAATTCTCAAGAAAATGGTAGAGCCTACAATAACAGTTGGAATTCGCAATCGAGTAAGTCGGGTACTGAAGATTTTTATTCAGACTCAGAAGAAACTCAAGATAGCAACAGAATAAATGCTCCATCACCTTCAATTTGCTTCCTGGATTTGCACACTTTGGAGGTACAATATTAAGATGTTTAAATTGAGGTGTCAAAAAAAAAAAAACATCAGATCTTTTATTTCTCATCAAACTGCTGCTTTTGTGCCCTCCAACTTCCTCAATATTCACATACTATAGAAAACACTCATTAAGAATGGCATTCTGATTCTCACAAAAAAATCATGAGTCCTGTTGCCTTCCTACTATGCATATCCTTAGGACTGTTTTTTAATGCTAACCACTTTACCATGCTATATTGTGTAGGTGTTTCATGTGTTGAAGCTGAGAGAAGGACAGGATATCACAGCTCTTGCTCTAAATAAGGATAACACAAATCTTTTAGTTTCAACTTGGGATAAACAATTGATTATCTTTACTGATCCAACTGTAAGTTAAATCCCTCTTGATAAGGATCATTATCAAATATCAATCATTGCTTACGCTTTACAAGTGAATACTGTTTCTAAATATTCCGTGACTCCAGGCAATGATTTTTTTCTGATCCTTGTAAATTGGATAAAAGCATAAACGTTAAGATTTCACCTGCAATCTAGTTTCATTAAAAAATAATCACATTTGCACATTATTTGGAGTTTTACAATTTACACCTGTGCAGTGTGATGATAGTTTTTGATATTTTTATGTGCCTGTTGGACTGAATGCACGCAAATGGTTGGTAATTCTCGCTGCTTATTGCTTCTTGCAGTTGAGCTTGAAAGTGGTCGATCAAATGCTCAAGCTTGGTTGGGAAGGTGATGGGCTTAAGCACCTCATAAAATGATAAGCTTTTAGGTCGTACATAGTGGATTACATGGTCTTTTATACGCAATAACTATTAGGAAAATAGAATGGAATTATAATATTCCTGTTTGTAAGCATTATTGTTGCATATCTTCAGAGACATCTTGTAACATATGTAACGACCAACTCTGACCGATTACCACCATAGTGGTTAGGTTACTAAATTTAGCATAGTGTTATTTTGCTCTCCCATTTGAGCTCAAATATTAATATCTGACAAGCTCTCACTGAGGTTAGAGCTTTTTATTGTGCTTTTTATTCTCTGCTTTTTATTGTGGTCAATGAAAATATGCTACCCCTTTTTTCAACCAATACTTTTCACATTTAACAACCTGCCTTAAATATTTTGTTTATACTAATAAAAATATAACAGTGGTGAATAAGTTATCCTTGATGTTGATTGTGATGGCAACATTGTTGGAAGGCAAACAATATAGTTATGTCTTAGCACACTCATTTCTATTAAAAAACTTTGTTCATTTTCCTTTTGTTGTTTTAGATTTATATACAACAAAAGTCAAATTATATACCATGAATTAAGAGCAGATCAGAAAAATAAATACATTAATTTTAATAACTAAGGAGGGTTATTCTTTGACAATGTGAGAAATCAAGATTCAAATACATATTATAAAGGGTGCCCACAATTATGATTTCATTATGTCTCAAATATTGCTACTCATGACGAATCCGGTGGTGCCTTGGAATGTTCTTGATCTGGGTTGTGAATACAACTTCTTCTCATGCTTCCACGAAATCTCCGTCTCGCAGCATCAGAAGAAAACGTTCACTCTAGTCCTCCACAATGTCTGTGATATCCCTTTAAACCAGCCTCCAACACCATGCATCAAGGGAGAAGCCATAGTTGTGAAAATTCTGGAAGATGAATATAAGGTAGGTGAGGAGGGTTGCAAGACTCGTCTCCATGGGAGGATCTTGTTGGTAGGTGATAAAAACCTATAAAGCATCAAGATATTTGCATTCTGTTACGTCGCCTATGGAAATCACTAGGTAAATGGTAGGTTGTTTCTATAGCAAACTGGCTATTATGAATTCACTTTTTCTTTGATTGAAGACCTGAGGAAGGTGTTGTGAGTTGGATCTTGGAGTCTTAACCAGGGTAGGGTACTCTCTGGCTGTTTGGTTGGAGCCCCAACTTCCATCCTAATTCACTTAAGCAGTCGAATGCCCAATGTTGCATCTGCATTCTTGGTTTACGTCAAGAATACTGGAGGCCACGCATTATTTTTTCTATCCCTAGAGGGATAGGAATACCTCTATCTTTATATGATTGCACCATGAAGAGATCATGTGGCCTATTTGCTATATAATCTAGGTAGACATTGATACGAAGAAAGACCTTCCGGAATAGATTTTGGTTGAACGAGGAGATTTTGCTTTCTTTGTTTCCATCGTGTATCAAAGACTCCCAGAGTGATGGCATGCATTTGGCAAAGTTAAAATTTGTTTGGTATGCATCTACTAGGCAGCTAGCTAGGTAAGTCACATTGTTGTAAGTTAGTGGCAAATCTATTTAATTTCAAATTCAAATTACATAATATAATTCATATTTGATTTTGATTGGGTTGGTTGTATAATTGATACAGGCCTACATTTACAAGCATTTCCCTACCATAGGACATATAGGACATAGAAGCATTCGTGCAGACGACACAGAGGAACAATCGAGGTGCTTCCGCTATCATGTTGATAGATTGTCATCTCTTGTCACGGTTCAATTTGAACTTGATAATATCCAGTTATCTGCTATCTGCTTCACACCTTACGAGGATTATAGAGAATATAAACCATTTGAATGGATTTCTTTGTTTGTTGGTGTGATCAAATTGACCAATGACAACTTGCCTGATCACACAGTCCGTCAATATGAGTATATACATATGATTCCCGACAATTCATCTGCTATTTTTGGTGGGGATGAATCTACAAAAGAAGTGGACCATCGATGGTTGCACTTTAATGAATATCTTGTGCAAGATATGGGTGTGGCTCGTTATCTAGGAGATTGCGTTGCAGGATATATAGAGTGGTTTAAGTCAATATCACATCCATATATCATTCAGATGGCTGAAGATAAGTACTTAAATATTTACAAATTTACATTAACACTTTTTTGTATCATTGTAGGGCATTTGTTGCGAAATTACAAAGACATTGCAGATTGTGCTTAACAATGGTGATTTGGAAGAGGGAACTCGTGTATGGGATAGGATCAAGTCGGCCTTGATGCTAGCTAGGGGAGCTATAGAACACAGCGTGGTGTATGTGAGGTGTCCTAGTCATAGACGTCAGTGATGTCTTTAGTTAGGATATATAGAACTTAATTTTTTTATTAATCTATTTTTGATGTATGTCCGACATTATATTACTTGGTTATAAGTACTTCGAAGTATTAGATTTTTATTATATTTGGATGTTAATTTAAGTAGTTGGATATTTTGATATAATCATTGGCAATATGGAATTGAACAGAAAGTATAAAATACAATTCTCGTGTTAAGTTTTGGAAATTCTAATTATAATTAACTAATATCATCTAATTGGCAATTTGTGTAAAAACTTGCATGTTAGCCAATTGTTGGCAATCGATTAACAATGGCTTGACCACAATAAGTCAGTTGGTGGAATTGGATATTCGTCTTACAATTGTACCGACATTAAATAATATAACATCACAAGATTAGCAATGTGAACAAATGCACATGTTGAAATGTTAATAAATCAAATTTACCTGTAGAGAGTGGTTTGCATATACATGTCCAATTGAAATTATACAATGAAGGTTTAGGTTAGTGGGGAGTTGTGTCTTCAAAGGGAAAATTGTGATTGACTGCTTCAGTGATAAGCAAACCACAATAACATTATAACGATTAGCAATCACATAACCTATATCAAGTATGATCATTCACTTATCTATTCCAACATACAACAACATTGAATTTAATTCTATTAAATGACAATTTCAAATTGACATAAAATAAATTAAAAGATAATTAAAATTATTTCCTACCATAGACATACGATCAACAAGGAGTGAGTTTTTTAAATATTCATAACTATGGTCACCTCCAAACAATTCAACATACTCATGATGACATTGAGAAAGTTCCTGAAGTAAATTCATACGAATGAAAACCCATGATTCCTATCACGTACCCAACATCGCCACAACAACAAGATAACCACAATGGTCATCAGCTACCACCTCCACAACATCGACAATATATGGGATGAAACGTTGAAGGAAATTGATCAATCATAGGGATTGATTTTAAAGGACGAATTTCTTCCTTCACTCCCTTGGTGGATTTCAAAGTAGATGAACTATTATTTGTGAACAGAGAGCATTGACATGCTCAAAATAAGATGGATTTCGCTTAGTTGATCTTGCTAATTTTCTTGCTCGACCCTTTTTTGCCTTTTTTGTATTTACTTGTGACTTAGGTGCGTCCAAAGACATCTTATCTGGATATGCTATTTCATGCAATTTATTCTTGATCTGAACCTTACCAGTAATGTCAACCTCTTTGAAACAGTTCAAAATGACATTAAACTCTTGTTGGATTGACAACTCATTTGCACTATCATCACATGAAAGATCTACAAAACTCAACCAGGTCTAAATCACATGCACTACTTTTAGGGGTATGCTACCTACCCAAAATGATGTCAATTCACAAGCGCAAGGAAGACCATGAGTTGATCTAAGGATGCAACCACAACGATCTTTATCGAAGCCAACCCATTTGACTCGATCCATCTCTTCAGCAATATGTTGTAAAACATATTTTGAGACAAATCCCAACAACTTTTTGTATGTTGTAACATTAAATAAATGGCCAACCACATTAAGACCCTTCTCAAATGAAGCTTTAATTGCATTATGTTGCAAGATAATCATCTTGATAACAGAATCTCAACAAAAGCAAATGTCTCCCATGGAGGTCTGTAGCATCCTCTTCAAATTCCAATGAGCAGCCTCCACCCTACAAAAAAATAGAATTTCATTATGCCTTTCTTTAGAATTATGTTACACATTAATATGAAAATAACACCAACGTACTTGTTATTTGTTGTGTTTCCTAAGCATAAACTTATCCATCCATGCCTTCACAAATTTGTTATTTGTTGTGTTTCCTAAGTGCATAAACCTATCCATCCATGCCTTTACAAATTTTTCCTTGTATCGAACTATCTGATTAGGACAAGTGGTCAACAATCTTTGAAGTTGCAGCTAAAGAGAAAGACTTAGACATCATAATTCAAAATGTACTAATAATTGAAGGTCAATAGTTACTTAGACAATTAAAAATAAATAAATAATAATACAATCATAAAATGTCTATGGTTGATTTTGAGACCAAGACCTTTCAATTCTTTAGGTCTCTATTAACCACAGAGGCATTTTTATCTAGGTTTATAATGTTGATAATTTATTTATCTTTTATATGCTTTTAGTACTTGAAAACAAAATTGTATAAATCATTTGGGTCTGAATGAAAGAGGGATTTTTGGGTTGTATTTCTTTTCAGAAGCGTGACATATTCTCTGTTAGGGTTCTACCTTGAATCATATGATCTTATCAAGAATTCTCCAGTTCTTGTGACGATTGTAAGGGCTTATCAAACATCAATCGTTTATGGCGTCTAACTTCTCCTTCACTCGAATCTGATCCTTTTTCTTTATTTCTTTCTGCATTGTTATTTTTTTCCCCAGATTTTGTCCAATCTTTCTTAACTTCATATCTAGTGTTTACTAATCTTATGTCACATAATTAATCTTACGTTTCTGTGCAAATTTGCGCATGGAGTCACATCATTTCGTAATCAGAGCAAGGTTGGTCATAATTCGTCTTTCAATTTTCTAGTGTGTCAATTTTTCTTCAATTCTGGTTCTGTATTGCGTTTCTGTTCTTAGTGTTCATCACTTGTTATTGTTCAGTCATACCAATCCTTTCAATCCATGTGATTTGGGCTAATTTGTTGTTAAGTGTTAAATATATGCTCGTTTTATTGGGAATTTTTGTATAATTTCATTCTCATTTGTTGTAATTTCATATGTTTTTTGTCTTGAGGAAAAAAATATGCATCAAAAGTTAAAAAAATAAGTTACAACAATTGTATTCTAAATTTAAGTGTATCCCAATTGTTTGATAAAATTCCTAAGTGTCAAGTGTTTTCTCTAATCATTGTTTTTCTATAAAATTAATGTTTGTTTTGCTTGTTTGTTTGGTAGTAAAATTAATGTTTTGTATAAATGATTGTTGCACTTAACAACAATTATTGGTTATAGATTGTTTGATTCAAGTAAGAACTTAAAGTCAAGGAAGGAGTGGTAAAAGGAAAGAGTGAAACATTAGAGAAAAAGCCATAATAGAGAGCATTATACACGAGTGGTACATCTCTGAGTGCAAACACGTGAGAAGAGTGGTGAGGTCCTATTACGTCACATTTTGGTTCTTTTCTTGAAATATGGCAGGAAAAGTGGTGAAGATAATCCTCAACTTAAGGGATATCAAAGATTTCTACTTGATGTTATGACTATACAATTGCAAAGAATGATGAGAGAAAACAATGAGGAACTCTATAGAAGAATTGAACAGATAGAGAATCAAATGAATAATAATGAAGATGATCATAATGGAGATAGGAGAAGACAAGATAGAAGGAGAAAAAGAGGCCTTGAAGATGAACATATAGAGGATAAAATTGAGGGAGTCAAAGTACAAATTCCCTCATTTAAAGTGAAAAGTGATCTTGAGGCCTATTTGAAGTGGGAAATGAAGATTGAGCAATTATTTGCATGCCACAACTATACAAAAGAAATGAAGTTGAAGGTGGCAACCATGGAATTCACTAATTATGCTCTCATTTGGAGGGACCAATTGCAAAAAGAGAGGGCAAGATATGGAGATCCATTGGTGAATACTTGGGAGAAAATGAAGAGATTGATGAGAAGGAGGTTTGTCCCATCCCATTTTCATAGGGACTTGCATAACAAGTTACAAAGACTTATACAAGGTAGTAAGACTGTAGATGAATATCATAAGGAGATAGAGGTGGCTTTGATTAGAGCCAACATCAATGAAGAACGAGAGGCAACCATGGCTAGATTTCTACATGGGCTGAATAGTGACATTGGAGATGTTATGGAGTTGCAAAATTATGTTGAGTTGAAAGAATTAGTGCATCAAACTATCAAGGTAGAGCAACAACTCAAGAGAAAATGCACCATGAAGAGAGGTTCTTCTAACTTTTACCAAACAGGTTGGAAGGACAAATCAAAGAAGGAGATAGCTACTTCATCTAATGCATCTGCTACTACCCCTCAAAGGACACAAAATAAGTCCAATGAGGCTCCAAAGAAAACAAGAAGTAGTGATATTAAATGTTTTAAATGTTTGAGGAGAGGTCACATAGCTTCTGAATGTCCAACTAAAAGGAACATGTTGGTTAAAGATGGAGAGATTATTAGTGAATCCTCTTCAGAATTTGCTGCAGAAAGTGAGGAAGAGTATAATGAAAAATTTGTAGTTGGAGGAGATTTATTTATGGTGAGAAGGTTATTGGGAAACCTTTCAAAGGAGAATGATAGAAGTCAAAGAGAGAACATCTTTCATACACGGTGTCTAATTCAAGATAAGGTTTGTTCCTTGATTATTGATGGAGGGAGTTGCACTAATGTTGCTAGTTCAAGATTGGTTTCAAAACTGAATTTGGAAACCAAACCTCATCCTCGACCATATAAGCTTCAATGGCTTAGTGAAGATGGTGAGATAGGTGTGAACAAGCAAGTGAAAATATATTTCTCTATTAGAAACTATCATGATTCTGTTTTGTGTGATGTTGTATCAATGGAGGCAAGCCATGTGCTTCTTGAAAGGCTTGGCAATTTGACAAAAGGGCTAATCATGATGGATACTCTAACAAGTATTATTTTGTGCATAATGAGTGGAAAGTTACACTTGTACCTTTGTCTCCCATAGAGGTGTGTGAGGATCAAAACAAATTGAGAGAGAAAAGAGAGCAAGAGAAAAAAAATTGAGAGAAAAAGAAAAGAAAAATGATAAGAAAGAGACAAAAGAGAGTTTGTTAGTAAAAGTTAGTGAGGTAAAAAGAACTTTGCTAACAAGACAACCACTTTACATGCTTTATTGTAAAGAACTCAATTTGAATTCTAATGTTTCTAACAAACTTCCTAGTGGTGTTGATTCTGTTTTACAGGAATTTGAAGATGTCTTTCCCAAGGAAACACCACTCCGTTTACCACCTTTGAGAGGGATTGAACATCACATTGATCTAGTTCCTAGAGCTGTATTACCCAATAGGCCAGCCTATAGGAGTAATCCACAAGAAACCAAGGAGATTCAGAAATAAGTGGAGGATTTAATTCACAAAGGATGGGTCACAGAAAGTTTGAGCACATGTGTCGTTCCAGTGATTTTGGTGCCTAAGAAGGATGGAACTTGGAGGATGTGTTCTAACTGTAGAGTCATCAACAACATCACCATCAAGTATAGACATGTCATTTCTAGGTTAGATGATCTTCTTGATGAGTTGTATGGATCTTGCTACTTCTCTAAAATTGATTTAAAGAGTGGATATAATCAAATTAGGATTAGAGAAGGTGATGAGTGGAAGACAGCTTTGAAGACAAAATATGGTTTATATTAATGGAAGGTGATGCCCTTTAGGTTAACCAATGTACCTAGTACTTTCATGAGGTTGATGAACCATGTTTTGAGAGGGTTTTTAGGAAAATTTGTGGTAGTTTATTTTGATGATATTCTTGTGTATAGTAAGTGTTTAGAGGAGCATTTAGAACATTTGAAATCTGTTTTGCATGTTCTTAGGAAAGAAAAGTTGTATGCTAATTTAGAAAAAGAAATGCACTTTTTGTCAAGATATGTAGTCTTCTTGGGATTTGTAGTTAATTATAGTGGAGTGCATGTAGATAAAGAGAAAATAAAAGCAATCCAAGAGTGGCCAACTCCTAAGAGTGTAAGTGATGTGAGAAGTTTCCATGGGTTAGCTAGTTTCTATAGGAGGTTTGTGAAGGACTTTAGTACTATTGCTGCACCTCTTAATGAGCTAGTTAAGAAACATGTGGGATTTAAGTGGGGGCAAAAACAAGAACA
>Ga0209700_103864_pt1 | contig 28004 bp, 8 predicted proteins | sample SiratroredBW_FD_187528 | JGI IMG/M metagenome (GOLD analysis project Ga0209700, IMG submission 187528) | Root nodule microbial communities of legume samples collected from California, USA - Siratro red BW (SPAdes) (version 2) | ecosystem: Host-associated > Plants > Roots > Nodule | place: USA... | reverse complement strand
ATTTTTTTTTTTTTTTTTTTTTCTAAAAGTTCTCTGTTTATATAACCTAGATTTAAGTATAAAATAAAACTAGATTTAGAAAATAATTATCTTATTGTAAATGAAATCTCTTAAGTTCATACAAACTTTTTGTCCTTTTCTGCATCATTTATCTGAGTGAGATGCACGATAGTGATGGAGAAGGTTGTTGTCCACCTAAGAAAATGAGTTTATATTATTAGTCAACAAAGATGGATGACACTAACTAGGATATAATTATAACATAAAAATATGGTAGACCAGTTAATCGTGTATAATTTATCATATTCTTCTTTTTTTGTTGTCTTTTAGTGTTCCATCCTCTACTTATAGTACTAATCTTTTATATCTACTTTTCAAGAAGAAAAAGAAATTGTATCAAACTTTCATAGTTATAAAGGTAACAATTTTAATCTTCCTTCTCATACTCATACATAGTGATTACCTGTTTAGCTACATAGTACTGTGTAGGGTTATTAAATAAATTAATAAAAATTGTTATGTTTTTGAATATTGAAAAATTATTCTTAGTTTTTTCACTGAATAAAGATCTAAAATTAACTTTTTTGTTTGTTGGTGATACCTATTTTCATATGATTTCACCATGTTTTGTAGTTTTTTTAGTCTGAACATCAATTGTGTTTCATGGTTTTCATAGGAAATTCAATTGCACAAATTTAGAATATAAAAATATCAAAACAATTTTTTAAAAGATAAAAAGCCTAAACAAGCTTAAATAAAAATAAAGAAACAAAAATATAACTATACAAATATTTAAGATGGTTAAAATCAGTATGATATTATAATGATTGTGGTAACTATTTTATATGTTAATTACTTATCTCTCATATCAGTTATATATGATTCAAATTTAATTATGAATATTTATTGGCGTTGTAAAATATATTACTTAAAAAACCTTAATATATTTTTTAAAAACTACTAAGAAAGAATAAGAATATTTAATTAAAATTAAGATAATAATTGCATAAACTTATTACGTAATAACTGATCTAATTTGTTTAAAAGTATAAGTAATTTAAATAAACTGAATTCTAAATATTTTATTAATCAAGTTAAAAATATAATAAATAAAAAAATTTAACTATTCAAATTTTATTTCATAAAGTTTATCATATTTCTAAAACATGTTTGTATCTTCTTTTTTGAAAGTTTTTTCTGTCATTTCAAAATTTGAGTCTATAATAGAGATGATAGCATAGATAAGAACATTAATCAATTTTGCCATTAGAGTATTTTTCTTTTACACTCCTTTTTGTTGCATGTCTATTGATGTGGATTTGTATGGGTAATTTTGTGGATAAAGATTAACTTATGCTAGTGGAGAGTCATGGTTTTCGGTGTAATTATTAGAGTATTTTTTCTGGACATGGTTGAGCTTCGAGTATTAAAATCGAGACTTGGTGGAACTTTGTTTGGAATAGTTAGAATTAAGTAAAAAAAGTTATTTTTAGAATAGTATTACACTTATTATCTATTTGAAAATGAATAGTAAGTGAAATTAGTTTTGTTCAGATTTGATTTAATTGAAGATTTGCATAGATGAATGAATTGGAATTAAAGAGATAATTTTATTTTTAATTTTTGTTAATTTAAAATGTAATGAATACATAACTACGCATTTATAAAAGAGATTAAGGAAACCTTTATTGTGGGAGGAATGAAATGGTTTATGTGAGGTATCATAATCTAGTTCTAATATTGGATGGTAATATCAAAAAATTATCCAAGACAACAGTGGTTTGAGAGAGTGTTTGAAGTTTGAAATAGATGTAAAAGTTTGAAGAGCTTTTAGCAAATGAAGTGACTCTGAATAGGACACAAGTCCCTCCACCTGTTTGAAAGAAGATTTGCATGTGTCAGGAAAGAACCAAAAGGGGTGGGAGGTAGACCTAAGGAAGGGTCATCTGTGTCTTGGATCAAAGGCAAGAGAACTGAAGAAGAAGACAGGTTGAGAAATCATGAGAATAATCAACACCATACTGATTTTTTTTTTTAATATGTATCTGCACTAGAGTTTTAGTTGATTTGTTGTTTGTTTTTGTGGATCAAAGGAAACTGATAAGGTTGGTGAAACAACATGGTACAGGCAAATGGTCTCAGATAGCTAAAAAGTTGGATGGAAGGTTTGGGAAGCAGTGTAGAGAGAGATGGCATAATCATTTGCATCCTGATATTAAGGTCTGTCAATTGCTGGCTTAATCATCCTCATTGGTTTTCAATTTTGATGTTATTTCTTTTTATAATTTTTACTTATTCAATGTATATTTTAAGAAGGCTTCATCTTAGAAAAAGTAATACAAACTATGCCCTAGGATTATTTATCACTTCTTTTATAAAAGTAATAACTTATTGTTGTTTTTTTTTTTTTTGCATGGATGATTCTTTTGAAAAAAAGTCACCCCTTTAAACTTATATTTTTAGATGTCAAAAATAAAATACACACATTATTGTAAAAATCAAAATATCTCTTCCCTTTTTGGTCACAATTTCCTTTGTGCAACAAAGTTCATAAACTTTTTTTCATACTAGTTATGATAGACATCAAAAGCATTTATATGTTATTTTTAAAAGAAAAATCATTTTATTATTTGTTAGATATTCGTTTAAAAAATATGTATAAATTATTTTATATTTACAAATATCTGTGAATACTTAAGATTTTTTATATTTTAAATAATATTATTTTTCTAAATATAAGTGCAAAAGTTTTTTTTATATTTTTAGATTTCAAAAATATAAATTTAAATGAAATTAATATTTTTAAAAGCAATTTCAATTTCATAAATTTAAATGAAAATATTAATTTATAAAATTAAATTATAAATACTTTTTAATTTTGGAATTTTCGTACTAATAATTTTATTTTATTAATTTAATTATAGATAAAAATATAAAATATAAATAATAATAAATAACATATGTATGGTGTTTAATGTTTTGTTAAAAGTTTTACTAGGTGTTCTTATACAAAGTTGCAGAACCTCCGGAGTCTTCCACAAAACAACCAGGATAGCTCGACTTTTCGGATGCACCAAATTCACGTCCTTCACCGTCAACTTTCTGTCCAAGATTGAAAGGGATGTGTACTTGCGATGACACCCTGACGTTAAAGTCAGTATTCAGTTCTCGGAGCAATTACTACTAAGATATTTTTAATGTACCTTTGCACTCACTATGCCCCGTTTATAGAATCCACTACTGACACAATCCTCATACTATTGGTTCAAATGATGTGACATGTCAATTTTTGTAGACTGCACTTGTCAGAAGATGTTTGTGAGTTGACACTTAGCAGGTTATCTTTGACCGAGGCGTTGTAGGATAGGACGACAAGATATCACCTTGAGTCGTGTAGTACACTAGGGATATTTATTTTGTATTATATTGATTTTTTTATCATATTGGTTGAGTCTCAAGTGAGACAACTACCCTTCACCACTTTCAAATTGTTAATTACATAGTAATACTTTTTTTTTTCTAAAAGTTCTCTGCTTGTATAAACTAGATTTTAAGTATAAAATAAAATTAGATCTTAAAAAATAATGATCTTATTGTAAAGACAATTTAAGATAGTGAATTTGAGAATTTGTTTTTGTTTATATGTATTTTTCTCTTGCCTTTTTCACTATACATGGATTAGTTGTTTAACACCTTTTTCTTATAATATAATAAATTGAATATTTGCATAAGAGAAATTGTCATATTTTAGATTAAGCTATTTGCAAGGAATATATTTTATCCTTACACAAAAAAGAAATAGAAAACAAACATTAACAATATTTGTTGCATTTGAAAAGAAATACCTTATTCAGTATCTCTTGTTGGTATCTACGCACTCAATTTTTCCATTAATTTCATACTAAGTTGAAACACTATTATGGATTTACAATTAAAAATTTGACACTATATTACTATATATGTACCCGTTACAAAATAGAAGGTAATTATTTGTCTACAACAATATCTGTTGTAGTTGGAAAAATAATACTTACTTAGTATCTCTTGTTGGTATCTACTCACTTAATTTTTCCATTTCATTTCTTATTAAGTTGAAGTACTATTATGGGTTTACTATTAAAAATTTGGCACTATATTATTATGTACATACCCGTTGCAAAATGGAATTTGTATACAACAATATTTGTTGCAGTTGGAAAAAAGATACCTTACTCAGTGTCTCTTATTATTGGTATCTACTCACTACATTTCTCATTTCATTTCATACTGAGTTGAAGCACTATTATGGGTTTACTATTGAAAAATTGGCACTATATTATTATGTACGCACCCGTTGCTAAATGAAAGCGTAAGTATTTGTCTACAACAATATTTGTTGCAGTTGAAAAAGAAATACCTTACTCAGTACCTTTTGTTGCTAGTATTTACTCACTCTATTTCTCCATTTCATTTCATATTGTTGGAGATCACATATAGATTAGAGATGAAGCCTTTCAATACTTTATAAATGGGGTGCAAACCTCACCTTATAAGTTGGTTTTGTAAGGTTGAGTTAGACTTAAAATCCACTTTTTAATATGTTATCAGAGCTATCCTAATAAGGTTGTTGGGCTTATCAGACCACTCGCTATGTTTTACCTTTCACTATTCAAAATGCTCGATGATGAGTTAGTTAAGATCCAGAAGGACATTTTATGGGGTTGGAGACAAGAGGGATACAATTTGTATCTATAGAGAAGAGGGTGGTCTTGGTGTTAGAGATTTAAAAAGTTTTATAGATAAATGACATTGGAGATTAGGAACAAAGGATGAGGGATTGAGGAAAAAGGTCTTAAAATCTAAATATGGATCTTTGAGAAGTCTTACTAAAGGTGATGAGAGTTTGTTTGAGTTTAGGTGGTGGAAGGATCTTAAGAAAGTTAGTAGGGAAGGGGAGTCAGGGAAATGGTTCATTGATAATATAGCATGGAAGATAGGAATGTGAATAAAATCTCGTTTTGGGAGGATAAATGGTTAAGAGACCAAAGCCTGAAAACTAAGTACCCAAGGTTGAATGGTAATTCAATCCAAAGGGAAGTTAGGATAGAGGATCTAGGTTAGTGACAACAAAACCAATAGGAATGGGTGTTCAACTGAAGAAGAAGATGGTTTAAATGGGAAAAGCTTGAGATGGAAGAGTTTATAAGACTTGTCTAAGGGAGTACAGTGAGAAGAGATATAGAAGATGAGTGGTTATGGATGGGAGTAGGTAGTCAAATATATACTGTGAAGTCTGCATACCATAGGCTGATGAAAAGGGTTAGTAGTGTCTGTGATGATACATTTAAGAAATTATGACTAATTAAAGTATTGTTGAGAGCTAAGCTTTGTGCCAGGAGAGTATTGATAAATAAGGTGACTACGAGGGATAATCTTAGAAGAAGAGGTATTATTATATCTGATACATTGTGTACTATCTGTAGACTTAAAAGATGAATCAGTTAGTCATTTATTCTTTACATATAATGTGGCTAGCTCAATTTAGAGGAGTCTAGATAAATAGATAGTAGTAGAGTTTGTACATCATTTCTTTGCTAAGCAGTACTTTGAAGAGTTCCAACTAACTGTTTTTAGCAATAAATCAAATCTTATTTGGAGTTGTATTTTGATGATATGTGTATGAAATATTTGGACAAGTAGAAATAGTGTGATATTTCGAAACCAAGGGCTTAATGTTGAGGAGGTGGTTTATCTTGTCCATATTAAAACTTGGATTTGCCTAAATAGAAAGAATAAAAAGACATCTTTTACATTTTCAGACTAGTGTCCCGGTTCAGTGAACTAAACGAATATCTTGAGTTGTAAAGTAGTGTTGGGAAGGAGGGATGTTCTCTTTGAGTGATGATGTGATAATTCAAGTTATGTTAGTGATTGAATACTGGACTTAACAGCTGAATGATGGGTCTAATAAATATATACCAAACCAGTTTAACCTTACTACTAACCATTCTGAGCAACCTAGATATTACTTTTAATTGGAGAGTTTCACATCCCAGCAGGAAGTGGGAAGCAAGTAGAGGTGAAAGCTAAGGGTTAATGTCTTCTTATGATTTAGGACTCCAAAACAACTAATTACACTACTCCACGGAGGATGTGATATTTATGTTATTATAAGGATGTGATAGTTATGTTATTATAGGATGCTAGTAGTTATCTCATTTTCTATGACTAGGATGTTGGGTTTTATTTATTAACTTAAGTATTTGTACAAAGGGTTAACACATTCCAAGTGTTTTCATTTATTTATTTTTTATTGCTAACAAAAAAATATCAGTTTCCTTTTTATGATGGAATCTAAGGTTTCTGTCTATGTTTAAATATCTTATTTTACCTTAAGTAGTTAAGGTAGCTTAATGGACTTATGTACCAATATGAATATGTAAAGTTTATCTTTTATTTATTTATTTTTATGTAATTTATGTTTATGATTTTTAATTGTGCTATGTGCTATGCTAAATATCTCTTTTATATCAGCACCAACCCCTTTAAAAAGAATGTTATTTCTCTGTATTCATATATTTGAGATGATTGTTATCTAGATCTACGTAAATCTCCAACTCATATTATTGTTGTTATTTAGTTATTTTAATTCAAATTATTGGAAATGGTGCATTTCATTTCGCAGAACATAGTTTACTCTATCCATTTATGACAAAAATTTCACACTTCCAATGTTTCTTTGCACTTACAAAATAATTTACAGTTTGTACCACATAACATCTAATGTTGTCTATCTTTAAACTTTTTTTTTTTAGTTAATTACTCTCAAGTCAGTATTCTATTCATTAATACTCTAAATAAAAATGTTGTGTTGTTGAAGACCCAAGTATAAAATGTGTTAAAATGATAACAAAAAAAAGTTGATTAATGTACAGTGTAAATACTTAAACATATTAAAATATTCTTAATTACTCCTATAAAATTGTATACTGTGTTTTGTTTGCAATAAATTACCATTTTATTTATTATCTATATGAAAATATGTTATGATTAAATGAAATCATATATGAGTGGGTGGAAGAGCTGAACTTATAAGAAATTGAAATAGTAAAGTTCATTTTATAGATTATATATATGTTTCATTTAAGATGCAAATAGTTTTATAAAAAAATTATAACCTTACAACACTCTTATGAATATGTCTAGAGGGAGTGCTGCATATACAAAATATAATTTGAGACTAATTCAATATATTTTTAAAATTATAAACAAAGTTACATATAATTAAAAATTAAGGATCAAAATTATATAAATAAAAATATAAGAATAAAATAATTAAAAAATAAAAAACTAAATAACAGAAAAAAATTACTATTAAGTCAAAGAAAAAACTTAAACAAAATGTTTTAACATGCCATTTTGGTTAGTTTCGATTATTTTTACTAATCGAAAAATTTGCGTGATTCTTCGGCAAACAAGCTTTAGTTTATAGTAAAATTTTTCAATATTTATAGAATTAATGTTTATTAAAATGCTAACTCTTATCATTTTTATTTAACCCATTTTTTCTTAAAATAATTATAAATTTTTCCTTTTACTCTTCTCACACACTTTATTATTTTATTTTCTTCCTCCTTTTGTGGTACATGGTTTTATTATTCTTTTTACTTTTTCATATAAAATAAAAATTTCTTATTTCTAACCTGTACTAATTAAAATATTGAAAATGATAAAAAAATATTATCATTATTATTATTTATTATATATTCTTATATTATATAATTAATTTTAACTATTGAATTATATATTATTATGTATGCATATACATTGTTTGTCAAAGAAATTACGAACACAAAAAATTTATTAAATTTAATTTTACAATTCATGTGTCTAATTCGAATATATATATATATATATATATATATATATAATTAACTACAAAAATAAACAACATACAAATAATACATTCTTCGCCTCGAACAGTCTTTCCATCTCAGAAACTTCTTATGACATATAGGTTATATTTCCATTCTTGTATATGGATGAAAGAAAATTAATAAAATAAGAGAATTTCAACATTTTTATTGTAATAATTTTTATTTAAAGAATTCAAAAGTTTTAACAAAATTTTTATAAATATTAATAAGAAAAAGAAACATTACAATGAGATTTAAATATAAAAGAAGGGAGAACTATGACGAATTTGATAGAAGTTACCTAGTTAGACTGAATCTTGGTACAAAAACTTAAGAAGTGATAAGTTTTAAAATCAGGAGAACTCTGTAACTCAATCCACGATTCTAATACACTGCTTTCTCAAAAAGTGAAAAATAAAAATCAGAAAGTGATAACAAAAATATTTAATTATAATTCTAGTTTTTATATTTTGAAAAAATATGTAATTTTGATAATTTTTTCTACATAATTTTGATTATTAATTCTTTAATTATTCATAATTTTGTTCAGTTTTAGTTCTAAAAACTTTAAGTTGAATAATTAAATACGTTTGTGCAGATAATTTGAAAACTAGATATTATTTAAGTTTAAAAAATAATTAATCAATAACTTTATTTTTGTTAGTTACAATCAATAGGATATTTTAAATGTTTTTAATTTCTAAATTAAAGACACATATATATTTCTTTTAATTTTAATTTTTTATTTTTTATATTGATTTTACAGATTTTAATTTTAGTCTTTAAAATTAAACAAAAATAACTTTAATGATATTGATGATGTGATAAACGGTGTATAGTTAACATTTTGTCCAATTAATCTAATTAAGTGACATAATTTTTAAAATTTATTTAAAAGTTTAATAAAGTTTAATTATGTGTTTAGTTCTATTATAGGCACCACTTCTTTTAATTCTTTAATTAATCATTTTTAATTAACTTTTATATTTCAAAATTTTAGTGAAAGATATAATAATCTCAACACAAATTAAAATATTTTTAGTAGAATTAGACCCTGTGGTGCTGATCATATCACTCCACCACCGTGTTTATTATTGTTGTGGAAGAATGAAGTGACAATAAGTGATAAGTGGGTCTCTTACAACCTACTAATAAATTATCTCATTTTAATAAAGAACATTGTTAGTTTATAAATCTTAAATCCTAAACTGATTGTTGGTCAGTTTTTAATTTTTAGAAAAAAAACTCATTTTGCACAAAATACCAAAATATTCTTCTTCCAAACAATGTGAAAGTTAACAAAAAAATTAATATAATTTTAAAAATATTTTCAGATATTATATATCACTAATGTCATTTCCTTAGTTTAAAGTTTAGAGGACTAAAAATTTATTTAAGCCAAATATTATCTACCTTCAACTTATTTATCATAATTATCTTCTTAGTTTAATTTAGATGTAATTATCCTAAAAATAGAAAAAGAAACTAACGAATAAAAACTTGCAAAGATAATTCATAATTTACGTTTTTGATAAATTATTTCATCTTGATTATAGATGAAACAAATGAAATTGTTAGATAAAATTATTTCATTTACATTTGGTAGGGTAATTTTTTTTAATAATTTTTAACTTATTGCTTGTCTTAAAATAATTTACACGGACGAAACTCACATATTATTTATCAAATTATTATTTAAATTTTAATAAAATATTTTACAAGTTTTAACTAAATTTACCAAAATAATTTTAACTTTAACTTGTTTCATCTACCTTTTTTCAACTAATTTTAATAAAAAAAATGCCCTAAAAATTATACACATAACCAATTTCTTTTACACAACTATCATATAAATTTCACTTCCATATGATAAGGAAGATAGTCCTCCTATTTTTCAAGGTTGTATTTCCACCACAATATCAATATTTCATTGAAAATTGAATGAACATAAATATATTAGGCTGGATAATTTGAAAAAAAAAATCTCTTATTGGAAAAAGTTATTCTCTTGTAACCTGGACAAAAAGAAAGTATGTACCCTATATTTAAATTTCTATTTTTTTTTAATTTCTAGATTATTATGTCAAACATATCTTCATAGTCACATAACTATACCCGTAAACATTGCCAAAGTAAAAAAATAAATTAAATAATAAATAATTAAATTTGTGGTCAAAATTTAAGAATCAAAATCACATTTTTTTACAAAATACAAAGATAATAAATATAATTAAGTGTAGTTTGAAAAATGATAGATGGAGGCACAATACAAAAGTTGTTTTATGAAGTTGACAATTTTTTATTTTGTTACATTTTTATGGGGAAAGAAATAATATATTAATAAAGAGCTAAATAAAATAATTTAAAGGAATAATAAAGTTCAAATATGGTACATGGAGAAACATGAATATAGGTAAAACAAATGAGTCATAATGGTGAATAAATTTGAACGAGACATGTGTAGAGATAGGAATAGAAGATGATTCGAAGTAAATATTGTTTAGAGAGTAGGTGATGAAAAAAGAATTAGGTGTTGAGAAGATAAATGGTATGGAAAAGCTACCATTTCCCACATATTTTTTTTATATTGTCTGCAAATGTCTCTAAGACATCAATATTTATAAATCATACTTTTAGACTAATAACAAGTGAGTTCATTGAAAGGAGGAGGGATTGATTTGAATGAAAAAGACACCAAATTGATATACTAATGCAGAAGAAAATAATAGTAAGAAAAAATTTAAAGATACGTAAATAGGACTTTTGGACATGAATTGATAAGAAAAATACATTTTTTTTTTCAAATCAACCTATAAAAGGTTAAAAAACCTAATAGGAGGGAAGGATTAGAGAGTGTATGATCTATTTTAAAATGTGAAGGCTTTACCATTGATGCCACTATTCACTTGACGAGTAAATTAAATAAAGTGATCACAAATGATAATCTACATAAAAATGGAGTGATACAAGATGGTAACTTATGTCTAATGTGTCATCTAAAAGATGAATTAATGAGTCATGTTTATAAATGGATAGGGATTAGTACAACATTGCTAAGCAAAATGTCATTTTCAACTCTTTAATACAACAAAACTTAATATGAAAGAAAATAGGGTGTAGATATGTGTTTAAGATGACAATTATGTGAGACTTATGAAACTAGAGAAATACAATAACTTTTTTATAATGGAAAGACAAATGAGGTGTTCAGTGTAACACAATGAAAATATATACTTGAATTTTAAATAAGTTTCCCAAGGTTGAAATTAATCATATTAGTATTTCAACCTAATACGCAGTAAACAATTTTAGGAGAATGTTTGCAAGAATAGACCAAGAGAATAAATAGGATGAGTTGTATGGAGGTGGGCAATGTAAGAAAACAAATGTTAAAGGAATTAGAAAATAAATGCCACAATTTTGTCAGGGATGGAAGGGAAATTAAAAGTCACAATATCAGCTAAAGGACCTCTTATGGAATAGCAGCTCTAATTTTTTATACATGATTATGACAACAAAATTATAGACTACCAAAATGATAATAATCACTTCCAATAAGAAAAATCTATATTAGGAATTATGATTAATTATCAAACAAAATTATAACTGAGAGGAACTTGAACACCAATTATGTCAGCAATAGACACAAAGCAAGACTTATAGATGGGAAAAGAGAATAAATTTTTAAAAATAAAATTCAGTTAAAGGAAAGATAATTAATTGAGTATGTCTATATGCATGTCCACTAAAATTTACAGGTAATTTAACTTAATCTACTCTAAAGATATCACATTTGCAATGTATATACACCCAAAATTCTTGCAATGTGAGCAAACCTTATACTTAATTATTTTGAACTGGAATATTCTGGAAAAAAATTTCAACAAAAATTTATAGCCTTTAATGATTTTTAATATAAATATATAATAATAACAATGACTTAAATTGAAAATTAAAGCTAATTATGTCATTATCGCCATCAATTAGCCCATTATGGATATTAAGTAACAATTTAATATCAATTACACCTACTAATAAAATATTCAACAACTTTTCATAAGCCAAATTAGAAAATTCAAAAATGAATCTAGAATTAAAACACATTATAAAAGTGAAATAATTGTTAGGTTAATACATCAGATTCTTCCTTGGTCCAATGGAATTTGAAGAATTACACCATCTCTCACTCCTGGTTTTTGGATAAATAGTGCATAAACCTCAGTTACTAATCCATGTGTCTAATAATAAGCATAGTTTATCCACCATTCTTTTCCTCACAAAATCCTTTAAGATCTTACCATAAACAAAGTTCTTTTCCTTCCTCATCTCGTTCTCCTCCATTAAGCATATCTTTCATGAGAAGCATAGGAGGACCTGGTGTCATTATTCCATTTAATGGATGTGAAAATATAAGGACCTCTAACCCTTCCAAGTGTTCTGTTGGTCCTCCTTTGACAGCCATAGAAAGGTTTTTGTGGGGACAACAAAACCATTCCACTCAGCAACAGTCACAGAATGTAGCAAACAATATCCATGCAAGTGCTTTGAATGGTTTTGGTGGTTCAGCCTATAACATTGTGTGGCATAATGGTGCTAAGGAAGTGAACTTTGTTGAACAGCTTTTAGGAAATGAAGTGGCTCTGAATTGGACACAACAAGTCCCTCCACTGAGCTTGAAAGAAGATTTGTATGTATCAGGGAAGAACCGAAAAGGGGTGGGACGCAGACCTAAGGAAGAGTCTTCTGTGCCTTGGATCAAAGGCCAGTGGACTGAAGAAGAAGACAGGTTGATAAATCATGAGAATAATCAACACCATAATGAATTTTTTTTTTAATGTGTACCTGCACTGAAGTTTGAGTTGATTTGTTTGTGGATGAAAGGAAACTGGTAAAGTTGGTGAAGCAACATGGTACAGGCAAATGGTCCCAGATAGCTGAAAAGTTGGATGGAAGGGCTGGAAAACAGTGTCGAGAGAGATGGCATAATCATCTGCGTCCTGATATTAAGGTCTGTCAATTGTTCATGGTTTCTAATCTTTATCATATTTCTCTTTATATTTTTTTACTTGTTGTTTTAAGAATGTTTCATAGTAGAAAAAGTAAGAAAAAAACTATGCCTTAGGGTTATGTTATTTGATGATCAAACTGTATACATCTGCTCTGGTCTTGAACATTTAGCAAGATATTATTTTACCTTGAAATCCTTGAATATATATACTGTCTTAATTATGAAGTATCTAGATATAGATTCAGATCTTTCTTCAGGTTTATTTCCACCTCATATATTTCCTTTTGTATATGCATAGGTTAAAGATTAAAACTATTTGGATTGTTAACTCCATAATTAGGTATTCACATATTCATATTTCTCATCATGTTTGTAACACAATTTCCTAAGATTTTAACAATATTGCTCCTAAAAATTCTATAATTCTCTTATATAATGTTAAAAACACCTATGATTACGTCACAAGACTGACTTAAAATTACTATTTTTAACCTATTTTATTCTTAATAATATAGAAAACTTCTATGATTAAGTCGCTAATACCGCTGCTTTTAAACATTTTGATAATTTTATTCCTAATAATATTGAAAACTTCTGTGATTAAGTTAACATAGTGGTCTAACTAATCCTGTGACCTAATCACATTCATGCATATGTGTAACAAATTAGCAATTGTATTAACATATAGTTTTTTTTTTAATTTTATAAAAAAAGGTGTGTATTGTTATTTAATTTAGATATAGGCTCATTTAGCACTTCTTTTATGAAAAATAATATAATTTTATTAACATATATGTATTTTCTTCATGGATGATTCTTTTGAGGAAAACAAGAACACTCTCGAAAACGCACTTATGATATATTTTTAGATGTCAAACCTAAAAGTAAATTAACAACACTTATTTGTGTGTGTATAAAATTTCTGTTTATAAAAAATTACTCATTTTTAACGTTCTTTTGCCAAAATCACTTGATTTTTAAGCTTAAACAAACTTGCCATATATTATAGTTTCAACTTTTTTAAAATAATGAAATTCTAAATCTAAAATATGATTAAAATAAAAAACAAATATCAGAAACAAATATTTATTAACTTCTATTTCTCAAAATCTGTACAAAATAATCATTAGACAAATTTCTATCTAAACTACCTCTTTTTTAGTCTAATAACAAACTACCCGTTGTCATAAAATTCTTAAAACTATCAGAAAGATGCTTGGAGTGAAGAAGAAGAAAGGATATTAGTCAAGTATCATGCCAAGCTTGGAAACCGCTGGGCACTGATTGCAAAGCAAATGGAAGGAAGAACTGAAAACGCCATAAAAAACCATTGGAATGCCACCAAGAGGAGACAAAACTCAAGAAGAAAGAACAAAAGAGCAGGAATCGCAAATGGAAAGCCAATGTCCTCTATTCTGCAGGACTACATCAAAAGTTTGACTCTCACCAACACTTCAACTCCCTCTGTCCAACAAACATTAGCACCCCAACACTTGTCTGATAGTGTTGCCACCAATGACAATTTCTCACTAATGTCTGAATCCTATGATGATGAGATGTTCTTCATGCAACAACTTTTGGATGAGAATAATAATGTCATTGTTCAATCTGCTAAGCATACCAAGAATATCAGCAACTCTTCTGGAGTCTTTGATGGTTACCATCATCAAACTAGTAACAATTGTCAGTTTCTAACTGAAGACACTCAATCAGGGTCTGTTCATTCCAACCTAAACACAAACTCACACGTGTCCTTGAATGAGAGTCTTTTCCTCTCTAAAAGGACTCCTAGTACTGCTGTCAGCTACCTTGATTTTGATGTCTGTCTCTCTCATTTACATAATGGAACTGCTGGTTCATCATTTTTCAACAATAACGGGATTCACAACCAGAACATGGAGGTGCAGTTGGGGAAGCAAGATTGGTTAGTAGGAAAGAGAGATTGGGATATAGTGGACTCGGTTTCTTCTACTTGTCAGTCTTTGCACCAGTAAGAAGATCTTAACTTAGGATGGTTTAGTTTATGGCTTTGTATTTTGGTACATTTTGGAATTATAAACTATGTTGTAAGTACATCATAGTGGGCTAAGATCAATATTATAGTGGCATAAGATCTGCATTATCTATCTCTTTATCTGCAATGAACTCTAGAGACTACAAGATCAAATGCTTTATTCAATGTTTTATTCAACCCTTTTGAATGTAGTAAGTGTTTTTAATTTATCATAAACTAATAACATATCTTATTTCAGTGCATTCAAAAATCTCATGAGAGTACATCAGATGCAGCAGTGCTTTTAATCATTTTGATAGACATTGATACATTATCAATGTAGCAGATGTAGCAGTGCTTATTGTATTTGGGGAGCTGAGAATGGAGGTAACATATATAATTGAGAAGATAAAAAGTAATCATAGACTCAACAAAATTATCAGTAAAGCTCTAGTTATAATTTATAAACCTAAGTCTTCTTAGAGATGAGGTTGGTTTAGGTAAGGACTTCTTATATTGAGATTATATTTGTTGTGGTCAAGAGGATTATATGTTATATAATTATGTCACATGATAATTTGTATGAAGTGGTTGGTACATGTAAAATATAGTGGTTATTAAACAATTTTGATGTGTTGTTGATCTGTTTGGAACTAGAGGTGATTATTGTTTATTTAACTTTATTGATTTGCAGCACTTTTCCTTAAGTTGTGTCTTTATATTATATTAATTGCTTAATTAACACAAACTTTATCCATTTAAAAAGAAATGTATGAAGAATGAATGAGTGATGGATGACATGGAAAATTTAGGTCAAAGATTACAACTTTTACTTACATTAACAACTCATGTAATAGATCATTGTATATTAATTATGATTTTTCAATTACTAAATCACGCAGATAAATAAAAAAAAAGGTTATTATAAATGTTTTTGTCTTATAAATTAAATCATATAATAGATCATTGTATATTAATTATGATTTTCCAATTACTAAATCAAGCAGATAAATAAAGAAAAAAAGGTTATTCGTTAACTGATACATAAACGTTTTTGTCTTATAAATTAAATTTAAAAGAATATTTATAGTATACATAAACCAGCTTCATCTATATGAGAGCAAAAAGTATCTTAGAGAAGTTTAAGTATTGTAACTATTATTTAAAAATAAAAATATACCTAAGTACATATTAGATAGTATCTTTTTAATATCTTTTATTTTATTTTTAAATTAAACTTAAAAAAATATTTATTGAAAAAATTGAACAGTAGAAACATGTAATATTATTTTTACTATAATTAATATTAAATAATAATATTTTAATGATATTTTAGTAGTTAAATTTGGTGATTATTTTTTTAAAGAATTTAACGACTAAAATTAAATGGATCCTTAAAATAAATTAAAAATCAGTGATTTGTTTGTAATGATTGAACGATTGAAATTAAATTGATTATTAAAATATATTAAAATTTGATCATTATTTTTGTCATTAATAATAACTATTATATTTTAGTTGTTAAATTTGATAATTAATTTTTTTAGTGATTTAACAACTGAAATAAGATCGGTCATTGACGTAAATTGAAAATTCATCATTATTTTGGTTATTATTAGTGATTAAAGTATTTTGGTTGCTAATTTAGTTACTAATTTTATTTATAGTTATTTAATTATTAAAATTTAATTTAATGATTATTTCAGTCATAATTAATTATTATTTTATTTTGATAGTTAAAATTGATGGCAAAAGAAATTTTTTCTTTCATATTAACTGATTGTAAAAAAAGAAAAACAAATGTGTGATTATGAAAAAAATCAAACAAAAATAAAGTACGCAATATATTACGTTTTACATTTTTTTTTAAATAACTTTGAGGAATATTGGAAAGATTAAAGTCGAATCACAATAATAAAAAGAGACGAACAAAATATATTAAATAAAGAAAACGACTTAACGAAGTAATACATAAGTAACTACAGATACAACTATGAAGAAAATTGTAAAAGGAATGGAACATAGTTAAATTAGAAATAAAGAGACCAAACCTGAAATCGTTATAAGAAAACTATATTAAAAGACTAATAGAATACAAGAATCTCCAATCTATTAGAGAGAATCTCATCAATATTAATAAGAGTGCTTATAAATGGATAGGAGAATCTGACATGACATTAGATTCAGGTTGTATTAATAAGAGTGCTTATAAATGGAGAGGAGAATCTGACATGACATTAGATTCAGGTTACAACCGCATGTGACACTTACGTGACCACTCTTGCCTTACATAAACAGTATTAAAAAGTCCATAAAATTTTTTGAACCTTATAAGTGTTTAACCTTATATATTTAAGTGTTTAACTGGATATTACTTTCTGACCATACATCCAAACAAGCATCTAAGTGCACTCATTGCCTCCCAAACTTAAATCTTCAAGTCTTTTTAGTTCTGGGACGAATTAACAAGTCTATCATTCCTTCATCTTATAATTTCCTAGCACTACCATAACTAAGGAATAGACACTGAAAAATCCACAAAAATCTTTGAACCTTCTAAGTGTTTAACTTTATATACTAAAGTGTTTAACTGGGTATTACTTTCAAACCACACACTCAAACAACCATTTAAGTGCACTTATGGCCTCAACCCATCACGGTTGTAGCTTCTCCTACGCTTCAGCGTTCTCCCCTAAACCCACAAACACATAAACACTACGTTTTGTCGTCGCCATCGCCGTCCACCTCTCTCACAGTTTGTCGCACGCCACTTCCCATCGTCCGTCGTGCTTCACTTCCCACCGTTTGTCGCAAGCAACTTCAACTTAAGGTTTTTCCTTTTTCCTCACAGACTCTGCAGATTCCACTCGCAAAACTCAATCTTTCTTTTCAAACTTTCTAAAAGGTTTTCTCTTTTTCCTTACTCTGCACATTCCACTCAATCCAACATTTCTTTTCAAACTTTCTAAACATAATAAAAAATTTGTAATGTCTCTTCCTACGAAAAAACACACATGTCTCTCAACCATTTGCCACATATATGATTGGCAACCAGGTGTGGTTGTGAAATTAACATTTTCTTGTTAATAATCATCCTTTCAATCTTTAGTTTTCAGCATATGGTTAATATCTTTTTCTATTGCAGGCTTCACTTTCCTGTGAATGTAATGTTGCAACAGCCACAAAATGTTGCAAACAATATCCATACAAGTAATTTGAATGGTTTTAGTGACTCAACCTACAACATTGTGTAACATAATGGTGTAGGGAAGTGAACTTTGTTGAAGAACTTTTAACAAATAAAGTGACTCTGAACACAAGTCCCTCCGCCTGGTTGAAGAAAGATTTGCATGTGTCAGGAAGAACCAAAAGGATTGGGAGACAGATCTAAGGAAGGTTGAGAAATCATGAGAATACCCAACACCATACTAATTTTTTTTTTAATATGTATCTGCACTGAAGTTTTAGTTGATTTGTTGTTTGTTTTTGTGAAGGAAACTGATAAGGTTGGTGAAGCAACATATATGGCATAAAATCATTTGCATCCTGATATTAAGGTCTATCAGTCAATGGTTTTTAATTTTAATGTTATTTATTTTTATAATTTTTACTTATTCAATTTTTAGGAAGACTTTGTCTTTGAAAAAGTAATAAAAACTATGTTGTAGGATTATTTAACACTTCTTTTATATAAGTAATAACTTATTGTAATTTTTTTTTTCATGGATGATTCTTTTGAGAAAAAAGTCACTCCTTTAAACTTATAACTTTCTTTAAACTTATAACTTTAGATGTCAAAAATAAAATACACACATTATTGTAAAAATTAAAATATCTATTTCTTTTTTGGTCAAAATTTTCAATGTGCAACAAAGTTCATAACTTTTTTTCATAACCTTGGGCATCAATAACAGTTATATGTTATTTTTAAAAGAACAATCATTTTATTATTTATTAGATATTTGTTTAAAAAATATGTATAAATTATTTTATATTTACAAATATCTGTGAATACTTACAGATTTTTTATATTTTAAATAATTTTTTTTAAATATAAGTGCAAAAGTTTTTTTTATCTTAAAGTATAAATAAAATACTTTAGAAGACAAATTTAAAAAAGTTAGATTACAAAATATAAACTTAAATGAAATTAATATTTTTAAAAGCAACTTCAATTTCAAAAATTTTAATGAAAATATTAATTTATAAAATCAAATTATAAATAATTTTTAATTTTAAAATTTTTAATAATAATTTTATTTTATTCATTTAATTGTAGACAAAAATATAAAATATAAATAATAATAAATTTGGTGTTTAATGTCAGTTAAATTCAGAATATCATTAGATTGTATAATATGTAATATGAAAGGTTTTTGTTTAATATAGTTTAACACCGTATGGTAGAATCTAAAATATTAAAAGACTTTGGGAATGAGTTTTGGGATTCAATCTACAATAGTAAATTAGAGTAATATTGGCTGCCAGGGAGGAGGATCTATAAGCGTATATCATGTCCCGGATTGGATCAATCCTAAAATTAAATATCCGTTTGGAATTCTACAATTGGGTGTTTTGAGGTGTATTTTGGATTCAGATTAAACTCCCATTTCCCAATTTTGGACCTAAACTTATTTTAAAGTTATCAGATTTGTATCCAGACAACAAGCTACCTCTAATGAGTTAGCTGCTTTGAATGTCAATAAAACTTGAGATATTGTTCCTCTTTCTCTCAGGAAAATAACTATTGTAAGTGAATTTTTAAGTTTAAGCTTAATTCCAATGGTATTGTTGCCAAACACAGCTAGACTTGCTATTAAGAGATTTACCTAACAATATTCTCTTATCCTTAATTATTTAGCTCAACTAAATGTTAATAATACCTTTTTCAATAACAATATTAAAGAAAGATATTTATATGAAGATTCTTTAAGGTTAGAAGCACACTGTCATAAATAAAGAAGCACACTGTCATAAATAATTGTACTGCTCTTCTTAATAAATATATATATGACCTCAAACAAATTTCAAAAAATTGATTTATCAAATTCAATAATACTTTGTTTTGTCATGATTATAAACAATCTAAATTTAAAGGCATGATTCAAATTTTGTTATTGTTTTAATTTATGTAGATGAGATTATCATTGTTAGGCCTAGGGACAAAATTTCTTCTTCACCAACATTTTAATTTAAAGGATCTTGGATATTATGTGTTGTTTCTATTCAAAGATTGTGATATATTTGAGTATAAATGTTGAATTATTCTAATGAATCCAAATTTAAAACATGTTATAGAATCGAGTAAGAAGATGATTGGTTTTGAACAATTATATAAGCTTATATGAAGTTTTTATAATTATTATATCTAGATCCGACATATGTTTCATTATCCACAAACTTGTTCTTGTTCAATTTATCTCTAATAATTATACTGATCACATAAATATTGTAACACCTTGCGTAGTTACCTCAAACACGTTGTTGGGCAACATTCTTTATAAAGCAGACCTGATTGCATGCTTATGCTAATGTTGATTGGAAATCTCGCCTACATATTAGAAAATCTACTACTGAATTCTGCATTGTTTTAGCAATTCTTTAATCTTTTGATAGGCCAAAAAGAAAAATACGATTAGGAAGTCTTCTGAAGCGAAATATAGAACCTTGTCAGTAGTTTCAAGTAAAATAACTTGACTATAGCATCTCTTGATTGACTTTCATATTAACACTCCTTTTGTCTCTTTATAATGTGATAGAAAAATGTTATTCAAATTGTCTCAAATTTTACTTTATATAAAAAGACCAAGCATATGGAGATAAACTTGCATTTTATTAGAAATAAAGTTAAAGACAGATTTTCAAGCTAATTCATATAAAAAAAATACTACTAACTTGCAGATGTTTTCACTAAGACAAATTTTCTGAACATTATTTCCAAGAAGATGGTCATTAATAATATTTTCTATCATCTTGAAAAAGGTGTATTGTGATTAATTGCTTTTAATTATAGTTATCTGGTTTAGTTTATATATAGTTACTTTTACTGTTCTTATACTCAGGACAATATTTTCATTTAGATATGAGTTATACTCACTTCTAATAATCTTATAAATTTATATTTATTTCTTTCACTCTATTTTGTGTCTACAAAGTCAATAGTTTTTAAATAAAGTATGAGAAAATTTTCATCTTCCTAAATTACGTTAATATTATAATTCAAATTGTAGAAACTTATTAGACAATTTTAAAAGGATATAGGTGTTTTTGGTTGATGTAAAACACACTTTCTATTTTTATTTGTAAAAAGTAAGGATGTATGTTGGTGTTCATGTTCATAATTAATACAAAACATGATTTTTTATAATTATTTTTTTTTTCTTACGTGGGTCTAACTTCCATATTTGTTTTAAGTTCTTTCTAGTAATCAATCTCTAATTCACATCTAAACTATGTCTTATAGCAAACTCATCATACTTTGATTACTGTAACAAGACATTTTTCCAGTTTGCACCACACCAAGATGATATCATTGCAGCAGAAATCAGAAAGATACAGCAGCACCAACAACCATTGAAGAAAGGAAGCAAGCGGGTGAAGATGAAAATAAACCCAACACAAAGTGTTATAATCCTCACAACAAAATATATAATCTGACGACAGAAGATGTTGTTGTATCTGCCCCACTGAAGGAGAGTTACAACCATAACATGGTTGATTTTAATCTAAATAAAACACCTCCACCAAAACCCAAAAGAAGAAAGCACCAGTCCAAGGTCATAAAAGAAGACAAACCAAAAAGAACTACCGAAAAAGTCACTGCAGAATCTGTTCAATTGAAAGAGAACTCAACTGACAAAAGGTAGGCAAGAAGGAAAAAGATTGAACACAACTTCTACTCCACAAACAGAAGTGTCATGAGAAGCGCCTGAATAAGCCATAAAGACATGTAGAAAGACCTTGAAATTTTGAGACCAGGAATAGCAGAGACTCTAAACCAAAAAAATACATAACCAGGAGAAATGTTTACAACTATTATTGTCCTGTCTTCTACTTACTGATACCCAAAAGAGATACATTTGATGACTTTCTCTTCTTTAACCACAATTCAAAATCCTCATATGCCTTAAAAATTGGCTAGATCTTGTGAACACCATAACCTGCCTCCTCTGATTTCAAATTCTCGTTCCAACTCTCAAATTCTGCTCCACCAAACATTACTTGCTTGATCCCAACAAAACTATCAAAAACAAAAGGAAGAGCACAAAATAAAAATATAAACGGGATTGAAACAAAATATCCAAGGTGCAACGTAAAAAGATGGTTAAAACTTTTATCTAAGGGCTATTTGTTTAAGTTTTTTCACTAAGATTCACTTCTTTTTCCTTGTTTGTTATAGCTCTCAATATAATCAGAAGTTATAAAGAATTAGAAATCTTATCACAATCACAAACTATTTAGAACAGTTTCTAATAATTTTCCTTAAAAAAGGTGATTTTTCTGATTCTAAACGGTTAATTAAAAATGTGTATTCCTAATAAATAGTTTTGGTTAGTGGCTCCCTCTGATAGGGTAATTTTGAGTAGATAACTGAACCAAAGTGATTAAATAATAGAATAAAGAAAGTGGAGATCATACTCGGAGCTTATCTGTGTCAAAGCATTTATCAAAACATCGAGAAGCAATGGTTCTACAGTTCCAATATCCACCCTGTTATAACACAAGAAAAATTATTAGTATTTTCATTCACCATTACAGTAATATGTACAAGGAACATGCAATTAACACTTCACCATATTCGAGCCAAGTTGTCTTGCACCTCAAGATTCCCAATGTTGTAAAATGTAGTTGGTTCAACATTTGCTCCTTGAATATAATCATAACTCGGTCGTGCATCGAATGGAGACTGTGAAAGCTGAAGGTAAAATGCTAGTTAGTCTATAAAAGGAAAGGGAGAATGAAAATTTTGTATCAACAGCAACAGAGAACAACTTACTTGCATATTCATGGAATTGCATCCACCAAGACGGCCAATAATGTGCCATGATCGAATAGTCTGCAAAGACCCAAATTCAACACAATTTTCACTAAAGCACATGTGTATCATGGAGAGTGCACAACAAATCAAACAAATTAATCATAGAGCAAAGTTCCTTACATCACAAATTAAGGAGATGTCTTTGGCCAATGGAACATTGTAGAATTCAAACCATATGTATGAGTTTGAAAAATCAAATCTGGAAATACGATCGTTAACTGTAAGGGATATTAACAATATTTTTTAAGGGAATATCTACACTAAAACATCTACTCTGAATTGAAGGCATGCCGGTTATGAGTGCAAAACACACTTAAATAGCCAATGGCTTCAGATCAGAAACTTGTCTAGAAATCTTAAATTAGCAATACATACAGTGACATTAGGATACAATTAATAATTCATATATCCAAAATAAGAATTAGAAAATCACAGTAACATCGTCATCTTAAATAATCCTCTTTTCCTTATAAACATCAAATTGACTCAAGTCATTCTACTAAGCCTTTTTTATCTGACCTTAATTCAACTTAGAACAACCCAGCATTTTCAGGGTTTCTGTCAAAGACTTAACTTGAACCTGAGCTGGATTCAGTGCAACTAACTCAAAAATTAAACTAATCTGTCCACGTCTATAATACTTTAATAGAAATTACTCAAAACACTTACTAAAAAAAAAAAAAACAAAACTACCATAGCCCAGTGTTATAAGGCTTCTGGCTATACAAAGGTAAGGTGGAGGGCTATTGTAACGCAACCTTACACTAGCATATGCAAAGAGGCTGGTTCCAAATCAAACCCATATTCAACTAATCATTGAGAAGCAAATTTAACTTTGCATCAAGGTTTGCCCTCTACTCAAACCACTACTCCTAAAAATGAAACAAATTGCACAGTTTTTTCTAAAGTTGTTTGACTTAAAGTATTTGCATATTTAATCAGGAAGCAGCACCATTGTATCCACTAAAGTTAAAAGTAATACAAACTAACCAGATTTCAAAGCAATATCAACTTATTCCAGAAATTCAAACATAAGGCAATCGGAACAAAATATTTAGCATAACCATCTTAGAATTCAAGTTTCACTTCAAACCATGCCCTGAGCAAGAGCATAATCTGAAAATAATTTGAATACTTATTCCTATTCCACCCTAAAAGTCCTGAAAAGGAAGCTTGAGAACTAAAAAATTCATTTCCACCTTAAATAGGTTAAATTTGAGATTAAATAACACTCATGTAAAGCATATCATATCACTTTGATCAACAGAGAGACTGCTTCAATGTCCTACATGCTAGTTGGAAAGAGAATATGAAAGTGTATGTATTGGCAAATCGATCACTGTATGTACCAATTTACTAACAACAACTATAATTCCTCAACATTTCTACTACTTCACAAAGATACTACACCAGTAAATTAAAGATAGTTTATTACACCAGTAAATTAATATGAGAGGTTATTACACCAGTAAATTCTAGCACACCAAAATGAGGAGAAATTTAAACATCAAAATAAGACAAAAGCAACCACACAAGCAAACTTGCACGAATAACAGAAAACTGCATGGTAGAATCACGCATATATGCATGGTTGAGCTTACTTGTTAAATGATACTTTCATTGGTTTACCAGATCCAGTCTTTGTGTGCAGTACTTTGTGCCTCTTCTTTCTTAATCTATCTTCCAACTGCAAAAATATCAAGCTCATTTAATTTAAACACAAATAATATCCCCCGGTATTAAAATTCAAAGTAGCTCATAGAAACAAAATACCCCTCCTCCCCACCACCACCACAAGAAGATAGAGCCTACAATGCAAGGCTGAAGTTGTCAAACCATCAATGCAGTGATGCTTACTTGGGATTGTGCCTCTTGGGGATTCTCAAGAAAACCCCCCAAAATGTTAGCGAGTTCCGGATCTCTATCATAATCCTTCTCTGGCCTACCTGTATATGGTCCTTGATCTGAATATCCAGCATCATCATCTTCACCTTCTTGTGCTTCTTTTTCAACAGTGTCCTTTTCATCACTTCTAGCATACATACCTTGAGCCAAAGACCCACCTTCGCCATCACCCTGGAGCTCCAAATCTTCCTTAATGACGTCTATATTGAAGTCCATACCATTCAAATTCTTTGGCTGACTACTAGCACTACATAAGGATGTCCTTCTCCTGGCATTTTTTGGGATTATCCGGAGAGCCATTGAAGATGGCACAAAGTGATTGTTGTCATGAGAAAAAGGTTTTGAGCATGTAATGGTGGTGCAATAAGGAGGGAAAGCAAAAGGGTGCAAGACAATCATGGATTGTATGAGAAATTTGTAATGGAAAGTATGTTGTCTGTCAGCTCTATTAACCTGCTGCACCATAATGTTACCAGAAGTGAATATATAACACAAATTCCAAGTAGCCCCAATTTTCCCAGCCCAATATAACCACCAATAAATTTTCAATTTGAACCTCTATTAACCAGAACCATAATGTTACCAGAAATGTATAACAGTAACAAAAACTCCCAGTAAGTAAGGTCAACTACACGGATCACACAACATTCTTCTGGCACACACTTAAAAGACCAAATCTTTAGAGAGATTATTTATCATGAAATCCCTGTTAACAGCTGTAACACAAATTTCAAGTACTTCCAATTTGCCTACCTCAGTATAAACACCAATAAGTTTTCAATCTAAACAAGAAAATGCTTGAATTCAAAGGAAACCATTTTTGTTTGGTCCATTAGAATTAATCCAGCGTAGTTTTCAATTGTGCACCAGACAACTAGTAAAATAAAAATAACTACATGTACCCAAAATAAAAATTAGAAATAACCACCAACAAAGTTGTGAAATTTAAAATAAATAAGAACAATAGAGACAGCGTTCCAGAACCTCTTGAAGAAGTTTTCTAGCGTTAGCTAATACAACCTCGTCTTGCAGAGTATAAGCCCCACGATTTAGAAGATACGAAAAGATAAAGGGTGATGAAAAAATACAAGCTTTTTGAGGAAAACGCGAAGAGTGAGCAAAAGGGTGAAAGATAAATGAAAGTCTTATCCAGAGAGAACTCACCAAGTTGGTAGTTTTGGACACTCTCACTCGGTGCTCAGTGCAGCAGATGAAAGGAAGGACAAGGTGGCTACTTCCTACACCTGACTCAAACAGAAGTTTTGTTAAGAGATAACACAAAGTTCTTCCTAAGAAATCAAAAAAATAAATATTTTTTTTAACTTTCTTTCATAAACTCTTTTGTTGGTGGGAGTTCCCAAACAACAACCAAGTTTGAAATATCTTGTTTTTCATCCAGGGAATTTCTTTTTCACCGCATAATTTTCTTGTGCACTCTTGTCAATATAAAAAATCTCATTTTAAACTCTGTAATCTAAAAACATTTTTTTTATGAAAAAAGAAATTGTTCAAGAAATCCAACAAAACTTTTAATTTTTGTAAATTGCATATTCTGAATTCTTTTTAGAGTGCAAAATAAAGAATTTATATTTATTGCATAATTTAAAAGTTATATTTTGCATAAAAAAATTTAAATTATACAATTCAAAAGTTTTTTTTTCTGAGTTGTATAATTCAAAAATCATTTTTCATATAAAAAAAGTTTTCAGAATATGTATTTTTAGAATTTTTTAGTACAATTTATAATTTTTAACTTTTTCTTGACGTGTAATCCGAAAGTGTTTTGCAGAGTCTAAAATCTTTCATATGTAAAAAATGGCTTCTCAATTATTCAATTTGAAGTATATAATCCAACCTCATGACACAATAACACAGAGAACTGGAAAAGAGTAGTTTCATCTTTTAACCACCGAAGGGGTGCACGTCTAGGGTTTAGAAAGAAAGAAATGGTCTTTCACTACTCTAGTTTTGTACTAAAATTTTAGTAATTTATCAAACAAAAATAAATAAAATCTCGATTTATCAGTAATATTACTTTCAATCCAAAATTTTAAAATATTAAATCTTTTACTTTTTTAATATAAAATTTATACTTACATTTAATATTGTCAAAATTTAATAGAGTGCAGAAAGCATTTGATGTTGACTTACATTTAATATTGTCAAAATTTAATAGAGTGAAGAAAGCATTTGATGAGGTGCTGGGAGCAATTGCCCTAAATTTAATTTTATATGTTTTTTCTGCATTCCAATACCCTCATCCTATCCCTCTATAAATTTTGAAAATATCAAAATTATCCCAATGAAAATAACTAAAATGACCTTCTGTTTTTTAAAAAAAATTGTAAACCGGATGGCGATCATCTAATTCATTTGCAAATGTGAATCAGATGGCCCCCATCCGGTTTACATTTAGGGCATCTGATTCATATGAAGTTCATATTTTCTGATACAGATTCACTGTCGATGGCAACTCAATCATCAAATTAACTACCTTAATCATCAATATCACTCACAAATTGCTAATAAAAATAATTTTTTTGTTTACTTTTCACTTGTTTAAAGCTTTAATTCAGATTGAAGCAAATACGCAGCTTTTCCTCCCATATCTGCGATGCGAATGTTGCAGACTCTCATCCACACGCACATATCACTTTTGTTGATGATAAAGGTGAAAACCAGATATAATGACTGAAACAAATGTTACAGTAAAGCAGTGAATAAGATGCAAGCAAAGGAAGAATGAAGCCAATGAAGTGATAAAAATGGTTAAGGAGGTAAATGGGGATAAAGAATATTTTAGTTTTTTATCATTTATCATTTAAGGATATTTGTATTTTCCGCTTAACTATGAGGTGCAGGACGAGAGTACGGAGGTGGAGGAAGAATTCGTCTAATTTGTAACTAGAAATGGAGTGATTCTTCCTGCACCTCCATGACGACTTCCTGCACCTCCATAGTTTTTCAAAATTCCCATTTTGGACATAATGAAAAGACCAAAATGTCCTTGCCTGCAATCCATGGTGTAAAAATTTTGAAACACATTACGAGTTCTACAACCCGCAATGCGTTTTTTAAAATTTTTACATTGCGGGTTGTACATCCCGCAATACATTTTAAAAAAAATTTGTATTTTTACATTGCGGGTTGTACAACCCGCAATAC
>Ga0209700_103863_pt1 | contig 28013 bp, 14 predicted proteins | sample SiratroredBW_FD_187528 | JGI IMG/M metagenome (GOLD analysis project Ga0209700, IMG submission 187528) | Root nodule microbial communities of legume samples collected from California, USA - Siratro red BW (SPAdes) (version 2) | ecosystem: Host-associated > Plants > Roots > Nodule | place: USA... | reverse complement strand
TATATATATATTATATGGATGTTTGCCTTACGATTTACTGAATTAATGCTCATTTTTAGTTCGCATAAGAAAAATCAAGGTTCCTAATTTTCATAAAATAATTGTTTACTAAGAGATTAGGATAAATTTGTTTTACAGTTAATAGTATAATTACAAGTTTAGGGTTGGATATTGGATACTCAAAATTTCGAGTTTTCCTGCTTTTGTCTAATATTTACTTATCATATATCCTTATATTTTCTTTTAAATTTAATTAAACCAAAAAATAAAAAACTTATCTATTGGTACACATTCATGAATTGCTCCTCTCTATTTCTTCATACAAAAGGGTAAGTATTAAACCTCAATAATTATGGCAATGATACTCATTTTCATAATTGTATGATCAGTGAACTTGCCATATGTCCAACAACTATAGTTATCTTATAATTCCATAAAGAATGTTGAATTGCTTCATATCATCATGTTCTAAAACTATCTAGAATACAAAATAATCTAAAACTTTATGGTGACTTTCTTCTTGTTCTTTGGTGAATAGAAGTTGCCGTGTGGGGAACTTGTTTTCCAAAATGAAGTGGGAAATTAGAAAATAAAAGCTGCACCCAAAATAGGAATGCTATCGTAAGCCGCAACTCTCATATCAAACAGCACTTATCAGAACTACGTTGAATAAGAATTTAATTAAATTAGCCTAAAAAAATAAAGTTTATGTGCATTCTTTTATTATTTTCTCAACTATTATTATCAGATATTTATAACTAACATATATAATTTGTTAAGAAGAGTGCATTTTACAACTTCATTTAATGTTAATTATTTTTAGCCAAAATTTACATTATAAAAAAAAGGCTATATTTAAAGATTAATTTTTAGCTACCAAATAAAATAGTTGCTAATTATGACTAAAATAACCATTAAATTAGATTGTTAAATAACTACAAAATAAAAGTAATGATTGGATTTAATGATCAATTAAGTTAAGTTAACATAATTAGTATCAAACATTAGCTTTTAAGATTTTAGTCACTTATACCATTAAATTTTAAATTACTCTTTAACTTAATTAGATACTAATTTAGAATCTAATGATATGATATAAGCGACTAAAATATTGATAACTAATGTTAGATAACAATTATCTTGACTTAATTAGTTACTAAATTCAATCGTTAATTGTATTTTGTAGTTATTTAGCAACCAAAACCTAATTTGGTAGTTATTTTAGTCATAATTAATAATTATTTTATTTGGTAGCTAAAAATTGATATCTAAATAATTTTTTTCTTATAATGCTAACATTTTAACAGAGTTTATAGTTTCTTAGCAAATGCACTTGGAATGGAGTTCCCTAAAAGTGGATGATTTGCATGACATTTTAGGTTTTGATTTTTTTTTTCTCTCCTTACAATGGGTTTAGGCTTTGATAATTAGTTGGATTAAGAACATACATAAATAAATACTTTGTTTCTGACAGCTATATGTACAATGGCATGATAATATATCCAATAAAACTATGTTGTTGATGATGAAATATATATACATGTATGAAGAAACAAATAGAGGAAGACAGGGCATGTGTTGATAAGGAGACATAAATAAGCCAGCAAGAGTGACAGAGAGTAATGCTTTGGCTTTTGCATCATCCAAAAATATGCATGCACATTTCAAAAGTTTCATGGTCTAGTGGTCAAAAATCTGAAACCAAATTCAACAATATTCATAAAGGATAGTTAAGTGTGCGAAAAGGATACTTCACAGCTGCATGATATCTTATATATATAAAGAAAAGCTAGGGCAAAACAAAGAAAGAAGAGGAATGCCATAATATGATTGGATTATTATAGATAATTAATCAGATTAACCTGATCAGGCTAAACATACATACACTCTTTGCTCATAATAAACATGACTTCATTAGTTGTATCAGATAATCAGTAATAACCTAATCAGGGCTCATAATAAACATGACTTCATTAGTTGTGTCAGATAATCAGTAATAACCTAATCAGGCTCATTAATTAATTTGTTCTCTATTGTTCATCTTGTCATTTAATGTTGTATTAAAAGTCAATTTATGCATAATTTTTAAAGTATTGTTGTAAAAATCAACCCATTTATGCTTTTACTTATACTTTATCACTTATTTTTTTAATTTACTTTGTAAGATCCATTTTATTCAAAGTTGTTGAATAAAAGTGGGAGTTTGGTTGTGACATCTCAATGTGAAGACAATAAATTTTCCAAGCACAAAATTTCTAAACTTGTTCACCATTTAATTAAGAGATTTCTTTTGCCTTTTTTTCTTGTTGGACCTAAAAGAAAGAAGTGGCTAATACATGACCCAGAATGTCATAATAGCAAAACTCATTGAAAAACAGAATCTAGAGAAACTAATATTTATATGAATAGTGTTCAAATTTTAGCTACTTTTGATGTTTGCATCCTTTTAATTATTAATACCACTGCTTCCTAATAATCTGACATGTACCAAAACATGTCATATCAGATGTACATTATCTTCTACTGGCTTGATCAATCACGTTCTTTTAAATTAACAGTGATAGAAATATTTATGAAAACATGAAAAATTAGTATAGGAATGAAATAATTTTCTTTGTAAAACTTAAAAACAAAATTTAATTGCACAGAAAAACAATTCTATATATAATGATCAAGAACATGCATAATAGATGAAGAAAAAATAAGCTAAGAGGCTTCATATCTATGAACAGTGCAGTCTACTTTATTGTGCTGGACATGAAGCCAACAATGACAAAGATGGGCAGCAATTATAATGAGCTAGATGGTTCAAAATAAGCAAAGTATGATGTGAAGCAAACAATGGCTAATGGGACACGAAACGAAACTCACAAAATGGTTGATGGAATTGAAAACTTGATGGTAACCCTTGTCTAGCTATATACGTGCATGGGTTGCAGAGAAAGAGAAAGACGTGGCTATTAAAACAACTACGCACATTCGTAATTAAATTTAAAAGGGGTCTTCTGTATTCACTGCATGCAACCAACCAATGGTACATGTCATAAATCAAACAACATAAAGGAACTATATGAAATTTGGAAGTGAATGATAATGGTGCCTCACATTACACCTAAAATCTAGATTGAAGTGTATATAACATGATGAAATGACACACCTTATAAATCAGATTTAGCGATAGGAAATTCAAGTTTTGGTGTAGTATATATTGGGAAAATTGAGTGAAATATCAAAAAGAACAAATGAGAATGAGATATAAGTCTCAAGACTTATGTAAGAAAATGAAACTATTTTATATTTAAAATCTTAAAACATTAAGTTTGTGAATTTTTTTTTTATATATTATTTAATTTTATATTTTTACTCAATATAAAATTTAGATTTGTATTTGAATATCTAATTATATATGTTAAAAATTTTATATCAATTAAATTGATAAATAGTAAAAAGTTAAAACATGCAACTCAAACTTAAATATCTAAAATATGTATGTTAAAAATTTTCCATCAAATAGATAAATAAATATTGAAAAGTTAAAACATGCAAATTGGGAGGTAACATGCATGCATGCATTGGCCTCATTTTGAGGGGTCACTTCATTCATAGGTTTGGCCTAGGTATTTTCATTTTCCTTGACCTTTGAATCTCTTCTCCAAACCCCACCCACTCCTCACCATATTTTCCTTCTTCTGTCGGGCCCATTGGCTTCAATCAACAACTCCATTGCCTTCCAATAACTTCATTTCTAACCCTTTCTTGTTTCTCTATCATCTTTTAATTATTGAAGGCAAAAGGGATGTTGTACTGCAAAACATGAGCAGGGAAGGCGCCGTGCCACCATCATGCCACTGTTCAAAACTAATATTAACATAGATATCTTCACACTTCCTACCTCCTTCTTATCTTTCCCTCTCTCTCTCTCTTATCCTTTCTTCAAACTTCCAAACAAATATGTTGCCCTGCATTAGAGAACATGTCTTGTTTGGAACAAGTTGATGATAAATACTTCACTGTATTTTTAATCCACGTCTAGGTTAATGCAGGTTTTTTGAATACACGATTTTCGGCTATTTAAAAAACAATGAATGAAATTTTAAACTATTTACAACATGGTATTATACTGTATATGTAACTCAAAGGGAAAGTAAAAGTTTTTGACACAACTAGTTGACACTACCAAGAACTAGAGTTTGATTTCAGTTTGGAAATAAAGTCACAATTACAAATATCACTTTATGGGTAATATCAATTTCATATAACCTTCCAATAAAATGGTTAATATCAAAATTTTAACATAGCTATAATAATTAATAATAATAATAATAAATATTATTATGATAATAATAATGAGATATAACTACTTGTTTCTTTTTCAAATAATAACTTGCAGACATTGGGCTACAAATGAGAACAATACATTTTAAAGACATCTTAACACGAGCAATTGCTTCCTGCATCTCACAATTGCTTCCTGCACAAATATTTTGTCAGAAAACCATAACTTAGAGTTGCAGCCTTTGTGTTACTCGATGACGACGGCGGTGGCGGATGTTGATGGTGGAAGAGAAGGTTCTTTGGCAGCGTTTTGAGGAAAGTGAGTGTGTTTTTGGATGGTTTAATGGTTGATGTAGGGTATATAGCGGATGTTACGTGGTGGGAAGGATTTTCGTTCAGAAAAATAAAATTTTAAAGAGGTAGTGAGCGGCCAACTTCCTATTACAGAAATCCTTTTCCGTAACTCATTTTCTCACTCACTACCTCTTTCGAATTTTATTTTTTGGAACAAAAATTCTTCCCACCACATAACATCTGCTGTATACCCTACATCAACCATTAAACCATCCAAAAACACACCCACTTTCCTCAAAACGCTGCCAAAGAACCTTCTCTTCCACCACCAACATCCGCCATCGCCCGCGTCATCGAAAAACACAAAGGCTGCAACTCTAAGTTATGGTTTTTTACAAAGGTATTTGTGGCATAACATAATATTGATTGGTGCATCAAGCAATTGTGGGGGTGCAGGAAGCAATTGCCCTTAACGCGTTATTATAGCCCATTTTAAAGGGGTTCAAACACTTTCCCTTTTTTTTTTTTGTCTCTTACACAAAAATCATCTTTGGATCTGCATGGTCACTTTTTATGGGATAAAGTGTAATGGCCATGCGACAATCGCATATGTGCATTTTTATTTATATGAAATCTCAACAGAATCAAAACGAAATGAAAGTAACTAAAGAAAACATAACCAACAAGATTAGAATACAACAACAAAACATGGTAATGGGAAGATTTAGGAGATACGAAAATTGTCAAAAAAGTGGGCTGTTAATCCAAGGGGTCAGGAGGTGGGTTACCGATTTTGAATTTTTTTTTATTCATTTTGAATTTAATTAAATTCGATTCTTAATTGTTTTAATTTTAATTTTTTATTTGAAAAAAATAAATAAATAATGCATCAAACTTGAATTCATTTTCTTCAAAAACCATATATTTTTCTTTTTCGAAAATTAAAAAACAATATATATATATATATATATATATATTAAAAAAAAAGGAAAGAATACGAACAAATCTCAAAATAATGATCAAATATATTTTTTTTTAAATAAAATTTATCTATCCAAACAAAATTAAACGTTGAAACATATAATAATTTTTAAAAGTTCAACTCAGAAGACTGTCTCATAACTACAAATAGAAAAAATAAACTTAAAGAAAATTAATGAACAAAATACCCAAGTCAAAATTAGGACATAAAAGAAAGACTAAAACAATAAGACTTTAGGAAAAATTGATGCAACATGAAATAAACTCAACACTTACCTCAATTTATTTGATTTTTTTTCTTTAACTTGCATGCACCAAAATCAATTTGAATTTGAACGATTTGAATATGCAATGCCACTGAAAGATAGATCTAAATTGATTATACCTTCATAAATTGCACAAACTCACACCATCAAGCGTTCATGATTCATGTTAACTCCTATTTGCACTCGCTTGCAAGCAAATCAATTTGCTGAGGAAATAAAAATTCCAAAGGCATTAACATAATCTTAGTTGTTTAATCAATTGATTTTATAAATGATGTTCACTTAATTTTTACGAATGTATATGCTTCAGTTTATGTAATCGCTGCTTAATGCAGTCGCTTCTCGAATGACCAATGATTCATCAATTCAATTCAAGTTTATTGTTTCATAAGATCAACATTCCAAAAAGAAAACCTGATTGTGCTAACTCACTCTTACAAAGAAACAAATATTACAATTCTATTAATGACTCAAAAGTATTTTACAAGCAAGAGGAGTATTTATATTATTCCTTCTTCACCTCCAATTGGGTTTAAAATAATGGACCAAATTCTAACTAGACTAAAATTAAAACACAATTAAACTCGAAATACAAGAAAACAAGTTAAATTCTAAAAACAATTAAATATATTGTTGATCCCATGCACTCATTAAAATCTCTATATACTGCAATTTGTTGCGTTTCAAAGTATATTTAGTTTTGAACATCATTTTCTTCTATTAACAACACCATTTTAAACATACAAAATTTAAAAAATTAAAAGTCATTTATAAAAAATTATAAGATATTATGACATCATAAACAAGATAGAACAAAAATTTAAGTCCCGTGTTGTTGAATAAGCATTTGGAAGAATATCATTTAAAAATCTTATGATACAATAGGATTTAAAAACTTTAACAAAGTTTTTGACAATTATACATAAAACAAAGATATTAAAGCACCTAGACAATAACATTTATTATAATAAAAACTATGAATCCTGTATACTGTCTTTATTTTTTAAAGAATGAACTATTTCAAATAGATGAAATAAGAGTATATGATCAAATTATCTAATAAAAATTTTGTCTGAATTTAACAAAGCATACAATATATATTTTTATATATATTTTTTCTTTACTTTGCGACTTTTCTTTTACATCTAACCTCATTTCAATCTAAATAATTTTTTTAAATACAATAATTTCTTAAATTATTTTCCAAATATACATTAAAAATTTAATAATAATTTCTTAAAACTACTGTACGCTAAATTTATGCTAATTCAAATTTGTTTCTTACTTAATATTAATATACTTGTGTATTAAAATCATGAAATTTTCTTTTTTTGTTATCTTATTTTGGTTAAATATATTTCAAGATTTGACATGTTTATTCTTTATTCAATGCATTAGTGATTATCAAAACACTTGCCTAATTTGTTTGTCAAAATGAATTTCTCTTTAAATATGACAATTTCATTTTTCTAACGATTAATTATTAAATATATATATATTTTTTATTTTTATATTTATTAATTTATTTTTATTTAATTCCATGTATATTTACAAAAGTAACCTTGATTTTGTGAGAATAGTTTTTACCTTATAATTCCTGTTTATGATATTATATTTTTTAAAATATAGTTTTGTGAAATTATTATAGCTAATAATATAATTTTGCTATTTAATCAATAGTATCCATTTAACGTAAAATTATATTTATATTAAAAATATTTATTTTAATATATATATATATATTATTTATAAAAATATATAACATATATCTAGTTTTGGTCCACATATTTTACATTTCAATAAATATTAATATTATATCTTCAAATGTTCAGAGAAACCATTACATCCACAAAACTACCACATATTTAATTTTTATTTATTTTGCACTTTATTTAATTTATCTTCAATAAGTTTTCTTCAAACTTAATGCATCATATAAATATATATTTAATTTCCATTAAATAAAAAATACAAATATAAAACTGCTGTGAATGTATTTCCATTAGTATGAATAAATCTAGTTAATTTGGATTTTATTTCATATTTAACACATCCATTGAAATTGAGCTATTAAAATTGGGCCTGATAAGCATGGAGCAAGCCCATCCCAGCCAGTCTTATGTACACTGTTTAGCCCAAACACATGATAAAACGGTGTCGTATTATTCTTTCAAGAATCCATTCAAAGGGGTTAGGGTTTTAACGGAAGACTTCTCTCACCACTCTCTTCTACGATTTGTCGCGAAGGCCTTTCTTTGCAGAGAAGTGGTTCGGCATAACAGACATGGGAACAAAGGCTAAGAAAGCTATGAAGAAGAACATGAAAAAGGCTTCGTCTAACAAGCCATCTCAGGGTGCTGATTTTTTGGTACGCCGATAATACCGATTCCGTGTGCTCTCAGTTTTCAATTTACTTTTCCTTTAATATTGTGCTTAATTTTATTTCTGAATTGGCGAAGCCCTTGGAAGGTGGTCCTGCTCGCAAGCTCGCCGAACAGAAGCCACCGGAGAATACCGCCACGGTGTTGTACGTGTCCAGGATTCCGCATGGATTCTATGAGAAGGAGATGGAAGGTGCTCATGGATTTTTTTTTTGTCAGATTTTTAGTGGTTTTTGTGGAGTGTGTGTTTACGATTGCTTTTTGTAGGTTATTTTGGACAATTTGGAACCATCAAGAGGTTGAGAGTCGCGAGAAATAAAAAGGTTAGTTTCATGCGTGTTAACTTGTATCCTTTAATACATGTGCTTGTTATTATTTGCATAATTGTGTGATTGTGTCAACTTGATGATAATTGTGGCACACTTAGTTATGAGTTTGTGATAGAAGTTGAAGCCTCTGTAATCAATCAATATTATAGTAATTTCGCTTTTGTTTAGTTCTTACCTTTTGAAAAGATGTATGGGTTTGCAGCCATCAAGTTATTTGTTTCGTTAAATATTTGTTGCTGCAATATTTGTTTGTTGTTAACGTTTTAGTGATGATGGATATTGGTATTAGATGATTGATACTTACAGTATGTGTTTCTTGTTCTTTGACAGACAGGAAAATCGAGACATTTTGGGTACATTGAATTTGAATCTCCTGAGGTATTTTATTGTTTATGCGGATTAATTGATTGTGCTATGACATGACATTTTTTTTTGGTCCTATTGTGTTTATAATACAATCCAGTTTCTTTGTTCTAATAATGCCTTGGTTTTTAGGTAGCAAAAATTGTAGCTGATACTATGCACAATTATCTCCTTTTTGAGCACCTTCTCCAAGTTCATGTTGTACCTCCGGAGCATGTTCATCCAAAATTGTAAGTTATTAATTAGTATTTTTTCCGGATCTATTTCCTTCTAAGGATTCATTACATATTTTCTTAATTGTAGACTATTAGTGTCTAATCATCTATTTTCTTTCCACCTCGTTTCTTTACATGTGTGAAAAAGAAAGATATCTATTTAGAGTATTGAAAAAAAAAAATACTAACAGATAGAGAATTAGGAATTGCCTCGACCAATTTGGGTATGGGGGGTTGGTTAGATTCAGACCATGATGCATATCTGATACTGCTATATGCTTATTTTGAAAATAACAGAATATGATGTGACAGATATGTATTTAAGAATGTAAAGAAGTTCTTAAAACATGATAAATATGTAGTTGCAATTGTGCAGATCCAATTTGAAATCACATTTCTTAGTCATTATCTAAATAAAATAAATTATTTTCATTGTAAAAGTATTAGTTTCATTGACTAGATACTTAATCGATAAGTACTGGTAAGGTATCTTAGAGTTTCGTATAATGTGATACAAATTGAAGTATCAGTGCATTAGAACACTCAAAAAGTTAGATTTATTACCATTTCTGGTCCGTGAATGGTAAAAATTCTATCCAGATCTTGTTTTGTAGGCCCATTATTTTGGTGACGTTCTCTGTTAATAGGCAAGAATATATTGACTCCCCAAAAAAAAACCCTATGGACCTCAGAAGATTCTCTGAACAGAATGCCAAATAGTAGTCAGGAAAACTATCATATCTCAAAATGTGCATGAATAGCTGGTTAAAAAGCCTAGAACTCCCCTTTAACCTAATAACCCCACATGGCTGAGAGGAATTGCAGTCCTGTCAAATGACATATTATGTGCCTTGACTAAAGGTTATAATTAGTTTCTTCTGTTGAATATCACCAATGGTAACAAATGAATGTGTGGCATTTTCAATCGTAGATGGAGAGGATTCAGTTACCGTCACAAGCCATTGGATTATGTCCAAATTGAAAGGAACCGTCATGACAAGGTATCTAGTTCGTTGGATAATGAAGTATACCTTCTTGATATTGCCCGTCTGATTCTCAGTATGATGTTCTGTTTCTTGATGCTGTCATTCCAGGAAAGAACCTTAGAAGAGCACAAGAAATTGGTGGAAAGGATTCTAAAGCATGACCAAAAACGACGGAAAAGGATAGAGGCTGCTGGCATTGACTACGAATGCCCTGAGATTGTGAGCCTTTTGCTTTTATCATTCTGTGGTTGCTCATTTGTTTTTAAAAAATACAATATTCTGCATCTTGAGTTTTGCTCTCATTTTACATATATAATTGCTCTTGCAGGTCGGTAACACCCAGCCAGCTCCAAAGAAAATAAAGTTTGATGACTGAGTTGGTAACCTGACTCATTTTCTTCAAAAGATGGTTTTTCTGTATACCCTGAGAGTTAATAGACTGCTGAACTACCATGTCACGAGGGTTCACAACACCAGAGTCTGCTGGTTTAGGATTTTTAGTATTAAGATTTTTCGCAATTTTGTAACTTAATTCTGAAACCTTGTATCCGTCAAATGTTTTACAGAAAGCATGATCCATTTCATATATTCATCAACTTCTGAAGTAGTTGATCACCTAAGGCTCATTCCTATTTTACTCCTTTTTTCACATCCCCCCTGCTTCCTCCAAAACTCTATGCCTCCCCATTTTCAAATAGCTCACCTTTTAAGTAAAAGTATTACCCTTTTTTGGTCTTCAATTGAACTAATTAGATTTTGTGCACATCTATTGCTTTGTTTCTCACTTTGTTAACATATACAATCTGGCAAAACAATATTTCTGTTAATTTATTGACTTCGCATCAACATATTCAATGGAAAGGGAAAATAGTCTTTTATCGTAACATCATGACAGGCTTCAAATTATTTAGGCCTTCAAAATCCTTTCATAATTTTTGAAGAACTATTTTCATTAATTTAAATCATGAAGTCATAAATTATATAAAGATATAATGTATCATTTGATGCTATTTTATTAGTAATACACAGTTTTATTTAAAATATTAAAAATAATATGTAGTTTTATTATTTATTTGAAAAGGTCGAGAATAATTGTTTGCATTTATTTTGAACTCTATCTCCCTTTCCCCAAAAGAATATTTCTTTTTTTGTAATATATGTATAATCTATAATGTAACCTCGTGAAAATTTTAGTGAAAAATAAAATTTAATAAAATTTATTTTTTTGCTGACCTTCTTATATATTAATTATATTAATATAATTTTTTTATTGAAAGATAATTCGAATATTTTTTTGCTTATGTTGCTTGATATTTGCTACTTGAATCCTACAGTAGTAAAATGTTTGAAATACAAATATATATATATATATATATATATATATATATATATATATATAATCTGATGCAAATTAAATAACAAAATAGATAATAATGGAAAATAAAATAAATTATACATAAATGTTAAAATTACATTTTTTACAGTTACTTTTCTTTTAGTTATGATAACTATAAAGTTGTGCTTTCCTCTTGTTTTTGATCCAGTTTCCTTTAAATACATATATCAATATGATTTGATGAAAATAGGTTATGCGTTATCATATTTTATTAACCTAATAAATAATATAGTAAAATTCTTATGTGAGTTAATATAAATTCTTTTTACCGATATTTTTTTTTTATTAACCAGACAAATAACATGGTGCAATTGAATAAGATCCTCTCCTATGATATGCTACTGCCATTACTTCTAAAACATAATTAATAAAACTTTATAAATTATAATTGTTAACATTACTTAAAATATTTTTTTAATAATCAAATTACTCAAATCTTATTCATAATTGACTTGACTGGGTGAAAATGAAAGTTAAAAATAAAATTGTAAGTTTTCATATGAAAATGGAAACTAGAAGTACTTCTAGTGAGATTCTGCCAATTTTTTGCTTTAGTTCTTCAGCTTTGCTTTGATTAAGTACTGAAAAATAGAATGTTTTCAAACTTAAATTAATATTTGATTGAGTATAATACAAGTTAAATTCAATCAATTACAGACTTGTACAGCCCTTGGTAGGTTTAGGACAAAAAAGGAAGATGCATATGAAATTTCACAAATCTTAATAAGAACCACCATTGCACTAGAAACTTTGTAGTAACCCCTCATATTTAAATACCCAAACTACCCTTTTCTCTTCCCCACTTTCTTGACGCTCTCATTCATGGGTGGTGGAGTGATGAGTACGGTGGCCAAGTTCACTGCCACCGGGATCAGGGGCATCGTGCCGCCGCTCCAGTCATCTGTTCAGAGTATTTCTGAAGTGTCGCCTGCAGAGAACAAAAGTAGTGTTGCTTTTCAGGCTTTTCAATTGCTTAGTGAAAGTTCAGAAGCTCAGGTAGTGCTTTACAAGTGCATAGTTTTAAGAGTCTTCATTAATCTTTATGCTTCTTTGATGAAATAAAAAAAAATGAAAATTTTAACATTCTCTGAAAATGAAACTTTAACAATTACTAAAATATTTCAGAATTAATTTTAATCTTTATTTATTCTGTTCTCATACATAATTTTAGGAAAAAAACAATAGTTTTCCTTACCCATCCAACAGTTTTCCAAGTTGAGTTACAACAAAACTCAAATTCTGTAAATTAACACAAAGGGTGTGTGACATATGTACATATATTTATATTTGTAAAACATGTTTTGTTGTGCAAGATCTAAACAAGTTTATTAATGCACTTAAGTTATTGAATTAATAGAATAACTTAATTTTTGGCCTTAATAAGCAGAGTGTTGTGGCTTCTATTGCCTGTGACCCAAATATATGGAATGCAATGGTGAAAAATCCTAAACTACAAGATTTCTTCCAATCACAGCAGACAGGTAAAGTGGTCTGTTTTTTTTGTTCTTGTTTGAAGCATTACAACTAATTGTGATGGATGTTAATTAAGGAAATGTGTGGTGTAACAGGTGGTTTTGAAGGAGAGGGAACTCTTGATCAAAAAGTGGAAGACTTGCCTTATTCTGATTCAGTGTATTCTTTTATGAATTTGCTAAATATTCTCTGCAATGTAAAGTTGACCGTAGTTAAGACGATTGCAAAGTGTGAATTTACCTTCAGAATAAGTTTGGGTTCTTAATTTGTCACGCATCTTCTGTGGTCATTAATTCGATGGAAATGCAAAAGCAAACTTTTCCATCATTTGGTTGGAAGTGTGATAATGGTCTTTTGGTTGGAAGTGTGATAATGGTCTTTTGTAGGCAGAAACTAGTGAAAACATACTTTGTTGAAGTCTCTAGTTTAGTATGATTATATTTGATCTCAATTATGTACTAAATATGATGGAATATATGAAACTTTAATTTATTTTTAACTTCATCTTGCAACTTGAATTTATTTGACTCATGTGACTCAACTTAATTTATTAATTAGATATATACTAATTTAGAATGTAATAATATAAGTCATTAAAATTTTTTGTAGCTAATATTACATACCAATTTTTTTAATTTAATTGATCATCAAATTTAATCATTATTTTTATTTTATAGTTATTTAACAATCAAAATCTGATTTGGTCATAATTAACGACTATTTCATTTGTTAACTAAAAATTGGTCAATAAATAATTTTTTATAATAATATTATAATTAGTTAATTAATTATTATTTTATACATTTAAATTATTAGCTGCTCTTTCAGAAAATAAAGTTAAATACTATTACCTATTATCTTTAACATATATTTATTAGTTACTCAATTATATATATATATATATATATATATATATATATATATATATATATATATATATATATATATATATATTAATTAGTATGTTTAATGATTAGTCCACAAGTAAAATATTTAAGTAAATAATTTATTTCTTTAGTCAGAATTTTGTGGGGAGAATTTTTTTATACTTAAAATGTAAATTATTATCTTCCAAGTAAATTAACCCGATCAAACTAACATTGAAAATGCATTGATGTAAGGTGTTGCAAGTAGAATAATTGATTGTCTCTCATATTGAGTTAGGAATTGAGGTTTTGTTTCTGTTTTTAATCTTTCTGTAGAGGTTTGCTCAAGAGAATCTATTAGGCCTCTTCACACTGACTAACAACTTCTTAAAGTGAAGTTCAAGTATTGATACTTTTCTTCCCATTATGTTTGTTTTAACTTTTTCAGGAAAAGTTTTTGTTTTTCTGAAAATGCTTGCATTTTGGTTAATGATTTTTATCATTTATTTATATAATGGGCAATGATAAACTAAATTTGATATGCAGTCTACATGAATTAATTATATTGCGGGTCTTACCTATAATGGTATGTTCTATTTGAATTATAAATATACTTAAATTATGTATAATAACAATGTGTTTTAAACTTGATTAAGGATCATATATTGAACTTGGTTTAATATATATAACAACGATGTCTTTTGTTTTCTTAACTGGTATCTTAGATGTTGTTTATTTTAATACCTACAATATAAGTGTTCTGACCAAAACTCGTTGGATTGTTTTCAGGAACTAAGTTAAAACAATCAGTATTTGTGTTCTTTTTCAGTACCCGTGCTATAAGGATTCTGTTCCATCATCTTGTTCTACTCGTGCCTACTTTTAGAAATTTCTCCTTTGATTAACGTTCTCAAATGATTAAAGATATAATCAAATAATAATATATTGGAAGTAAACCTTATCTAATAAATTAATTTTATAATATTAAATTAGACATTGTTACATAAAAGTGTAAAATAGGAAATGTGTAATCTGTATTATTCACTTATATGTGATATATGTTACGGGTATAGTTGTTTATATAATAGACCCAGGTACTAAAATTAGTTATAATGTGTTACATATATTATCATCTTCGGTGAACTTATGGTTGGTCTTTGGAATACCATAAGTTGATTTCTAAAAGTATAAAAAGATGTTCCTTATAAAAATTTTGTAAGAATATGAGTCACTTGATATCATTAAGGAAGATGAACTAACTTTTTCTAGACTTGATTACCCACGAAATACAATCAAGCTTAAAATGTTTGAACTTTGAATGAGACAAGATTTTCAGTTAGGAGAACAACTCTAAGATTATCTGGATAGACAACTGGTAGTTCAAATGAAATATGAAGTAAGAAGAGATATGATCCACATAATTTCAGCCAACACATTTGCAATGTTTTTTTTTTTTTTGTATTAAGCTTCCGTACTGTTGCCAGCTGGATACTACCTGTTGTTTATGAGATCTCCATGAAACAGTATTCGATTCAAGATAATCACAAAATCCTGTAGTAGGCTACCTATCATTTAAGTCTGATCCCCAATCAGCATCACTGGAACCAATGATAGATGAAGTGGAAGACTTGCAAATGAGAAGATCATAAGATTTGTTTGATAGCTTTCCAATGATGCTCTTGAGGCTGATGCATGTACTGACTGACTTTGTTGATAGAGTAGGCAAGCTCACGACGTATAATATTTACATATTGAAGAACACCAACTATTGATCTTATAGAGTGTTGGATCATTGAAGCCGGTTGTGCCATCTTGAGTTAGACGTGTGGTAGATATGATAGGTGTGGGCTGAGACTTAGCTTCGTGCATGTTTGCTTACTATAGTAATTGCTCAATATATTTAGTCTAAGAGAGATGAATGTTGATTTTCTTGTGCCAAACAATTTCTATATCAAGAAAATAATATAAGAGACCAAATTCTGTGTTAATAATGTGACAATGTTTTTGTTCAATGGAACCATTTTGCTCATGTATGTATGGACAAATGAATTGATGTCATATGCCATGAAGATTTAGAAAAGATTGTAAACTTCGAAACTCCTTAGCATTATTAGTTTGAATAGATTTAATTTTATGATTAGTTTGATTCTCATCATATTGTTTAAAATGAGTAAACACATAGAAAACCTGTGATTTTGAGTATAATAAGTACAACCTATAATATTTAGAATAGACATCTAAAAAGGCAATGTAATATTTGGCTCCACTAGTAGCTTCAATAGGTGAGACACCCTAGATATCAATGTAAACCGGTTTAAGAGGAGCAGAGTAAACAATATTTGATTTTACAAAAGGAATCTGATGAGCCTTTGCAGTAACACACAGGTATCACAAAACATGAAATCATTATACTTGAATGAAATATTACAAGATTGCAATATTGTCTTAATAGTATCAATAGCAGCATGTCCTAAGCGTGAGTGTCAAAGTTTAACACTAGACTGAATAAGATCAACCATAATGACATTTGCATTACACAAAGAATGCTTCAAAAATTTTCAAACATACATAATATTTGAGATTTCCTTTAAGAGTTGTCTACTTTGTAACTTGATTTTTGACATAACGAGCATTAAAATGAAATTCAAAAAGACATTATTGTCACGAGCAAATGTAGACACACTTAATAAATTTTTGTTAATATCAGGCACATGTAAAACATCTTTTAACTGATTGGAATTATTCAAACCAAAGAAAATAGCAAAGCCAACAACCAAAGAAAATATTTGTACCGTTGTCAAGCTTTATAGTTTCATATCCTGTGACGAATGTTTGACAAAGAAGACAATAACATCATTAGTAATGTGGTGTGAAGCACCACTATCAGGATACTAGAGAGGGTCTTGTATAGTGGAAGGTTGTCCAAGAATGGAAGGAGTACTATCACCATTATCTGTATTTAAAAACTGTGAAGTATTGACAAAAATGAAGGATTGATGGTCAATATAATTCCTATGCCAGCACGTGATAGCAAAATGACCAATTTTGTCACATATTTGACATTGTAGTTTGATATTCTATCAAGAATCAGGGATGTTTGACATTGGGTTAGGAACAAATATTTTCCTTAAATTGCGATAACTTGTATGTGTCTCTGACTTGTTTCTTCTTGAGAAATTTTGAGTCTTTCTGTCTGAAGATCCATTGTATCTAGATCTATTATTCTGATTTTGTTGAGATAACCAAGAACCCAAGGCAAAGCAAGCTTGAATAATTGGTTGTTCATCAACCTTATGTTTCTCAAATGTTCTTCTTGAGATAACAAGAGTGCTTCTATTTCTTCTAATATACGGACCAACCCGAGAAACAATTGAAGTAACAAAGCTATTGTTAGGTATGACTCATAATACCGAATGAAAGGGGAAATGTTTAAGCAAAGACGGAGTGTAAACATTGACCGTCGCGGAAAGTTATAGGCTTTGTGGGCTGGACTTGGGGTGTGGGGGCTTTGCCCCGCGATACGGTACGGAGGTATTTTGGTAATTGTACCATATTTAGGGTTATTAATATCAACCATATGTAATTTTGTAACCCTAAGATTCTCTAATAACAAAAACATAGTTGTTCAAACGCTTCCGAAAACGTAGACAAATGGTCAAACCTCGTTAAATCTTGTATTCTTTATTTTCTTTATTTTCGTTCATTCCTGTGTTTACAACATGATTTTCTCAAAATTTGGTGTTAGAGCGAGTTGAAATGGCTGTGTCAGGAGGTGCTAAATTCACGAGGGTGAAGGATCTGTTAGTGCAGCAAGAACTATTATTTTTTAACTGTTTCTTAAATTATTTTATAAAATCAATAAATACAATTAGTTTTTAATAAAATTTAAATAAAATATTTATAATTTTTTTTTATTATTTTTGTTTCTAAATCATAATATATATATATAATGAAAATAATAAATATTGTACCATCACCACTCGAGATCTTGAAGTCTATTATAATCTTAACCGAGATTCAAAGGTCACTGCGTTCAACTTCTTCCATATATATATATATATATATATATATATATATATATATATATATATATGTCTTTGAAACTATTACTAGTCGAATCAATGAGTGTTCGATTCGAATCAAGTCAGTTTCAACCAAGCTTGTCACCAGTTCAATTTTCGATAAAAATAAATATTTTTTTCAACTTTAAAAATATAGTTAAATAAAAACTAAAGATTTTTCTTTAAAAAAAAAAACACGAACATTTTGAAAGGAATAAAAAAAAGTATTTAAAAGATTGTTGGCTAACATTTTGAAAGAAATAGAAAATGTATTTAGAAATTGTTGGCGAACATTCCAAAGTAAAAGATTAATAAGTTTTTATCATTAAAGTTGCAGTTCATATAATTTTTGGATATTACTAGGTATGTAATCATATAATTCTTTTTACTCAAGAGACTTAATCCATTTATTAAGGTTATGGATAATTGATGTCAGCTGTCTTTGGAAGTGCCAGCGATCACTGTTGCTTTCAAATACTCACTACTTTGATTACAGAATCCAAATGAAGAGAAAACATGGATCTTATAGACCCAACATTTACTAGTATTGCACACATGGATAAAACAGAAGAAAGCCTCACCAAATTTGAATTCTGCAATGAACCAATGGTGTGAGAGCAAAGCCCCGTTGGCGAGGGAACTGCACAAAATTTATGTCACGATAACAACCAAACACTGGATATTTCCATTCTGACTGCTTTGTCACCATTTTTGGACAATAACTTCTTGCAATGCAGGCACTTGGAAAACCATGAAATTTTATGTGTTTTCGTTTCTCGCCAGCTTCAACCTCATATGTGTAAGACAAAATTTCCCTATGCTATGTCTATTATTCATGTGGCTTCTTTTTGTCCATAGTACTGAGTTTTGTATGAAAAAGGGGTGGAGTTTTCTAGATCGAAGGGATTAAATGCAAAAGAGCAGCAACATGTGTACTCTGATACTTGTGGTGCAAAATAGGTTGTGTTCGTAGGTCAATTCTGTGATAGTTATTGTAGCATGCGTGGAGGCAATCAAGTGTTCATATTAGAGTGAGAATGGAATCTAAGGAAGAAAAAGAGTCTATTAATTCGCCTTATGGAAATAAATTGGAACAAAATTGGAAGTGCAGCCTGCAAAATGAATGTTTTTGCTAATGTTTATTCATGTGAGTGGTGCAATAGCAGAAGAGTGGGACAATATTTTGAAGAAAAGTCCTAACAAACATCTTTTTATTAATAGAAATTTGTTGAGTTTTAAAAGTTTGTTGTCATAATAATCTTTTACTAATGAGTTATCATAGGGTTAATTATCAAATTTTGTATCAATTTCACATTGAGTAGTATAAAAAAGTAAAAAGTTAGTATAAAAATAAACAGTCAAATGTTGTTATCATAATTTAATTAGTCTATATAAAGGACTTGAGAGTAACCGTGTCATAAAAAAATTTGTAATTTTATTCTTATAAATCTTGCAGTTTGTAATTATGTATTGATATGTTTTTTTTTTCTCATTTTGGTATATTTTTTAATATTAATTCTCAAAATGGGTAGAAAAAAATTTATTTATCAAAATGAACAAATTTTGTCTGGTCAAAATAAAAGTGACATTTCTCTCTGCAATAATTTTTTAATTATTTCATATTATGATTGTTAGGTTTAACAATTAATAAAAAATAATAATAATTATATAATAATAATTAATAAATAATTTTTTAATTATTTAACATTATGTTTGTTACTTTAACAATTAACAAAAAAATTAATAATAATAATTAACAAAATTGTAATAAAAAAATTAAGACATACAAATTTATTTTAAATTAAAACAAAATAACATAATGATAATAATAATAAAAAGAATTCATATGAATTTAATAATAATAATAATTATTTTTAAATTAAAATACAATAACATAATAATAATAATTAATAATAAGTGAATTCAATAATAATAATAATTTTTTAAATTAAATTTGTATGAAATTATTCTTATTATTATTATTTAAATTAAATTCATATGAATTTAATTAAAATAATCATTTTTATTATTATTATTATTATTATCATTATGTTATTTTGTTTTAATTTAAAATAAATTTGTATGTCTTAATATTCATGTTATAGTTTTGTTAATTTTATCATGTAATTATTATTATTATTATTATTCATTTTTTTAATCTTTAAACTTAAGAATCATAGTATCAAATAATTAAAAAATGAGTGAAGATAGAAAAACAATTTTAATTAATGTAATTAATTGAAATCGTAAGCATGTCACTTTTATTTTGATGAGTTTGAATTATGCTTATCTAACTGGTAGAATTTGTTATTTTGATAAATAAATTTTTTCTATCCATTTTGAGAATTAATATTAAAAAGTACATTAAAATGAAAAAAAACCATTGAATGATAATATTTTTATTCACATCATGTGTTTTACTATCTTGTCAAAGTAATATTTTATTAAAAAACTATTTACTCCAAAAAGAATTTCACATTTAAACTTTAAAATCAAGGTAAAAATTCTCAAATGAAAATGAAGTATAATTAAATTATGGAGCAATTTGGCTGCCGGATGACTAATGTTTTTTTTTCTTTGAAAAAAACATCAACATATTTATACGTACACTAGCGGCAGGCGCGTGCTATGCCAATGGCACATGAGAAAAAACAAACGAGATTCAATTGGTAAAAGGGTAAAAGGTATATATATTTGAATCTTTGAAATTGTATGTTATTGCCATAATTATATTTTAAACTACCAAAAATCCATACATTTCACTTTCTTAGTTAATTTTTTGTCATTTTAATTCCTAGAAACTTAAATGATAATAATAACATATGTTTAGGAAATAAAAATAAATAAAAAATAAAATTTAGTAAATTAAATGAAATTATGACTTTTTTTAAAGTTTACTTAATTTCAAAGGTTAATATGATAGGAAGATATATTTTAGAGACTAAATTAAATATTTACCACGGAAATTTACATAGACCAAGCTAATGTGAGAATGACAGTGTTGGATGATTTATACATTACTTCATAAGATAAATGAATTTTATAAGCTAAGTAGTTGAGTGATACTGAAATTTGAGTATTGTGTATAAGAATAAATTGAACTTTATATATTTTAGAAGAAGAAAAATATATTTTATATTCTTATTTATTATCCTTATTGAAAGTATTAGTGACTTATTTTTATAAATTTAATTAAAAAATATGTTAGTGCAGCAAAATATTATCATATAATTATAAATTGGGATTTAGTATTTTTTTTCTCTAAATTTTTTAATTCCTAATATTTTTTTTAATCAGTATTACTTTTTTTTTTATATTTTTTAGTTAATATATTTTATCCAACGTTCGAGCTTGATGAAACAGTTAATTTTTTATTTTTTTTTATAAACTGTATTTCTAATCCTCATTTATTTATTTATTCATTTATACCAATTGAAGATGTCGATCTAATTGATAAATCATTAAAAATACATTTTACAAAATAAATTCCTAGACGTGAAAAATCACTATTATAAACTGTTAAGCTAATATCCATAAAAAATTGGATTAGAAACTAAAAATAAAAAATTTATAAAAAAGGTAATAAACCCTTAAATGATCTTATAATATTCAAGATATATTGATTTTATAATAGTTTATTTTTAAAGTTGTATTTAAAATAATTTTTATAACTTGATTAATGTAGTTGTTTAATATAGTTTTTACACTAAATGATCAACTTAATATTGAAAATTACATTTTATTACCATATTATACTTCAAATAATTTCCTGAATTATTTAAGATTTCATTTAAATATAATATTTGTTTTAGTTTTGTTTCCTAATTTGGAGGCCTAGGTGATAATAACAAAATATATTTAGGAATCAAAATAAAACATAACTTAGTTTTAAGAACATAAATAAAAATCTAAAAATTTTAATAAAAGTAATTGAATTTCTTTTAATTTCAAAGACTAATAACATAATGAAATATTAAATTAGTCATTTATATCATTTTTTACTTAATTAATACATTAATTACAAAATTGAATTCTTTTATACATATATTAGTGAAAATAGGAAGTACGTGGCTCTATATTAAAAATACAAGTAATGATGTTTGTTTGACAAATATAGCTGATAAATTAGTAGTGATTGATAAACTAGTTTCCAACTAATAAACTAGTTAGTAGTTTATAAGTTCTTAATTTATAAATTTTAGTATATAAACTAGTTTATTGAATTAGAAATATATACCTGGTTGATAATTATAAAATATTCTAGAAAGATATAATTACATAAGTTCTATTATATAGATGTCATTTATATTTTTTATAAAATATATTATTATGTAATTATTACTTTTTATTTTTTAAATATTAATTTTATTTTTTAAAATATATACTTTTTTAATTTTAAATTTATTTTTCTATAATTTTTATTTTATTTAATTTTCACATGGCATCATAAAATAACGTATTTGTTATTGTAATTTACAATTAAATCTTTTTTATTTGAAGTGCATATAAAAGTAAAAAGTAACTTAAAAAATAGTAAAAGCAGTGCAATAATTAATTGTATTTGAAAATTGAAATAGATATTAATAGATAAAAATAAACTAAACACAATAAGAAAATTATTAAAATATGAGAGATAAAAGTATAAAATAATTAAATAAGTTACAAGTTATAAACTACACTAGTTAAAGTAGCTTTATAACGTATAGGTTATAGAGGAAATATAACAATCCTAATTTTTCTAAATTAGTTAAAGTAGTTTATAACTTACAGACTATCGGAAAATACGGTAACATTAATTTTATTTGGAGAATTAGGGTTTCTAATGGTGAGTCTTTTCTTGTTTGTATATGTTTTGGTGGGAGTGTGGTGATTTTCCTTACATGATATATTTGTTTGTGTTATGTTCTTTTTGTGCAGGATTAAGGTTTTTTTTTATTAAGGACTTTGTTTCAATAATTATGAAATTTATTAAGGCACAGTGTTGAGATAAAATTCATGATTTGTTTTTAGTATTGACAATCTCATATTATTTTTTTTATAGCAAGAGAAGTTCGTACTCTACGTGTATTATATGATTGTACTATGAAGAAAATCCTTGACTTTTATGCTAAAGTGCTTGTTGATGTGAATTTATTCTCTTCTCTGGCGCAACAACTTTTGGTGGAGTGTTCAGGATTTGTCTTAGTGATTGACATGGAGTATGAACGACTTTCACCTTTTTGTTCTTTTTGTAAAATGATTAATCATACCTTATTTGCTTGTAGACACTATCTCCAAAGTTATAGATTTGATCAACAAGTGAAGTCTGAACAACTCCAACTTAAGGATAATGGAGGAAAATGTGAAACTACTTACGGAGGTGGTTAATGTTGTTAATATTGTTGCAGAATGACTCAAACATCTTCTTTAGGAGATGTTATTGTTGCTCCTAATAATGACTCTAATAAGAAAGATATCGATAGAGATGTCAAATCTTGTTAATGATTCTCAACAGGCCTCTCTAGTTCAAAATGTTGAGAGATACAACATTTTTCTCCTAAGGCCGACTTTGTTCATTAGTCTAGTCTGACTCTTTCAAAGTATTTTTTCTAAATTGTCTGTTATGAATATAAACTTGTTCCAAAATAAGTATGAAAGTGTAAACATTGTGAATTCTAATCTCTTCTTGGTTGCTCCCGCTGTCGTCATTCTAGGATAGATAATAATAGTTCTAATTCTGAAAGAATTCCTTACAGGATATTGGTTTTCAAAGTTTGGTTCCTAAGAGCTGGACAAATATTTTGGAGGATGAGACTTCTAAATCAGACTCTAATGGTCATATGATTTGGGTCACTCATCACGCATGTCTGGTAAATCACCTATAAATGTTTTTATAGCTGTTGGAAAAACCATTCAAATAACTTCTCATGGTTCTACTAGGATAAGGCTTGATGGCACGGTGACTACTGGTTTGGAAGTCTAATGTTTAATTTTAACTCTTTTGGTTTGCTCTTAACTGTTGCTTGTCCATGTCTTATGGGACTGCAATCAGATGTTGGAGGGGTGCATGTTACTGAGACTCTTTCTTATAAGTTTGAGGAGGAACATAATTTGGTTTCTAAATATTGAGTCACTTGGTTGGAGCAGGGAATTCCTTAATGTTTTGGATGAGTTAGAAGGGTGTTTTCAGGCTTTTAGAAAACCTAGGAGACGAAGAATGATGGTACCAAGGTTGCTAAAAAACCTATTATAGTAAATACGACAAAGAAAAAAAATAATGGAGGAATTTGTGCATCTCAATTTTAATTTCTTTTTTTTTTATTGTTTTGTTTTTAAACAAAGGGATACATTTTTTTTATTTTTGTATTGGTTTTCCTTAATTTTATTTATATACTTTTACATATTAACCTTGTAAGTTGGTTTAATGATTTAATTTGTTTCTTTCTTTTCAAGAATTTTGTCTAGTTCCACATGATTTTTTTTAGTAAATTTTATGTATGACGTTATGTTTAATGCGAACTTTAATAATAAAAAAACTTATATCTCCTAAAATATATTATTTAAAATATATATCTTAACAATTTTAAGCTTGTGAAACTATATTATAAACTAGTCCAATCAAATATTAGCTAGCTACTTCATCTAATATACTTCAAAATAAAATATTTATTATCATGCCTTTATGTATGACTTTAGTAAATTTTATGTATGACTTTATGTTTAATACGAACTGTAATAATTAAAAAACTTATATCTCCTAAAATATATTATTTAAAATATATATTACATTTTTAAGTTTGTGAAACTATATTAAACTAGTCCAATCAAATATAAGCTAGCTACCTCATCGAATACACTCCAAAATTAAATATTTATTATCATGCCTTTTAAACTATTTTATATTATTTTTCTATTATTCCTATTTAAACAACAATCAACAACAACCAAAACAAATTGTTTTTTTTCTCTTCGGAAGTAAAAATTACTATAAAATGTTAAATTTTAATAAAAGTAATTGCATTTCCTTTAATTTCAAAGAGTAATAACATAATTAATGAAATATTAAATTAGTCATTTATGTAATTTTTCACTTAATTAATATATTAAATAGTAAAATTAAATTTTCTATACATATTAGTGAAAAAGTGAAAGTATGTGGCTCTATATTAAAAATATAAGTAATAATGTTTGTTTGACAAATTTAGTTGATGAATTAAGTAGTAATTAATAAAGTAGTTTCTAGCTAATAAGCTGCTATAAGTTCTTAATTTATAAATTTTAATCAGAAAGATAACTTAAGTTTTCTTTATATTTTTATAATTCATAATTTTTTTATTCCATCAAATTCTATTTGTCATGCTAATTTATCACTTCAAGTTTTAATCATAATAACATTAAATCTTGAACAAGAAAGTGATTCACCAGAATACACATTAGAGGATAAGGACTAACAGTTAGTTCAGCCATTACGTTGGCTGAGAGTATCTTATATAAAGTGATACCACAAAATACCACACAAACACAACAGTTTCTCATATAACATTAAATTTCGAAACTGCAACCATTCTCTACTAATTAATCATACTTCTACCTTAAGCAAACCAAAATCTTCTTTTGTTTTTTGTTTTTTTGTTTTTCCTTAATGAGGTTCTTCGTTTCTTGCTTCGGCGGTGGTGCCGATCCTACCACCGCCACGAAGCCGGTTGTCCCTCCGCCTTCCCGGAGTCTCCGCCGCAAGTCCCATTGGAGGCCCGCCCTCGGATCAATTTCAGAGGACACCAAGCCGCCTCACAGGGAGAGGACCCCGACGGCGGCGTCCGCCGGCGACGTCAAAAAGAGGGACAACGGCGCCACTACGAAGTCTAACCGCCGTCACTACAGCCAGGATTACGACTGCGGGTACTGAAAATTTAAAAGCTTGAAATTGCAATGATCGCTTATTCTAGTGTTGTTTACCTTTTTACGTTATTGATAAAGTTTTTAATAAGCATAAAAAATTGGAATAAAATGATGTTTTAGCGTTGGGAGTTTTTAATTTTAGGTATTGGGTAGAATGGAAAACGAAGAGAAGCTAAAAACTCAGTGTGGAATTTTTCTTTGGGGAAAACTTACAAGCAAAATTACAAAAAATTCGGTGATGTTGTTCATCGTGTTTAAAGTTTTACTTTAATAATATGCAATAATATATCTAATGAAAATTCATAAAAAAACTTTAAATTTAGTTGTAAAAAACAATATTTTTTTTTGCCCCTTTTCATTTAGAGAAAGTTTTATATGATTATGGCTTGATCCTGGCTTTAACAATTTGCTTAAGTAGTGGGGTTAGATTAGAATTGTTGTAAGATCATAAATGCCATTGGGTGGGGGCATTATTGGATAAGTGGCTCTCATCAAGAATCCATAATTAAAGTGTAATCAATAAATGTTCATTCATCTATCTACACCATGTCACTATTGGTCTACTCCTTCCACTGATTCTATCTTTTAGTCTCTAGGTCAGTGCCATTGCTAACTCCCCAATCTTATCTTAACCCATAATTTTATCATTGGGAAAAAAATATAAACGTAAAGTTTGGAGTAAAATGATGCTTTCTGCCTTACTTTCCATCCCCCAAGTTGCACCGGACTAAAGATGAATTTATTAACAAAGGGTTGAATATCTTATATTATATAGTCAAATAATAATATATAAGTGAATATAAATTTTATAGGCTTAAGGAGATAATGGGCAAGATACAGAGCATGACAAATTTGTCATTGTTTCCTGAGAGTTAGAACTTTATATTTTTTTTTCTAAATCATCACATAGCTAAATCTAGCAGTTTTACGTTATCCCTTTATTGTTTTACCAAAATTTGTTGTCCTAATGACATGCAGAACAGTTTTTATGATGTAGAACTTATTTAATTTTTTTTTTTTTATTTTCTTGGCTCAGTGATAACTGGTGATGAATGTGTATTTTTTTTTATCTTGTGTTTGCAGGCGAGTTAGCATGATGCCAGCATTCTCTCCTACGCCATTCATGTTCTGAACATTACAGTTCTACTCTTAAATTGCATGTACATATTCATGTGGCTTAGAAAAAAGAATAAATTTGTAGTTTTATTGTGCAGTTGTGAATGAAAATAGGCTTCATTTTGTTTCTACATATTCATATGTGGCTTAGTCAAGAAAAATTGAAGTACATTTTGTTTCTATATGTTCATGTTGATCAAATTTTCTACAAACCGTATCTTCCAAAAGCCCTTATGATCTTTCTGGGTCATTTCTACATGTTCATGGTGATCACTCCAATCACCTTTTTTTATTAGAGGAGTTTTATTCACAAAACACAAGTTATAATAAAGTATTCTTTTTACGTCAATTATAAAACTGAAAAATTAATTTCGTCGGATAATTAAAAAGATATTAAAAAATAGAGTATACTTGAAAAAAAAAAGGTTTAAAAAATCTAAAGTAAAAAAAAAGTTTGGAAAAATAAAATATCTTTTAATAATATAAAAAAATGTTTTACGTTTGAAAAAGATTTAAAATTTACAAAAAAAATATTTCAGTTGCTTTTATAGGTTTAAAAGAAAGTTCAATATATATATATATATATGGTATAGTTTAATGAAAAATAATTAAGGATTTATTGTTTTTTTATGTTTTTTCTTCCTCCCAACAAACTTTCACTCTCACGTAAGGAAAGACAAAAAAATAAAAAAATAAAAAAATCTGCTTGTACGAACGGTTAACCTCTGCAGCCAATTAAAAAATCTTCGGTTTGGCTTACAATTTGAAAACGCACGAACGCGGATGATAAGGACAAAGTTGGTATTTTGAAAAATTTATCGGCTGCAGGTAAAAAATATGGGGTGCAGGAAGTTTTTTCCCAGTTTTAAGGGCCTTTTTTTTTCACGAGGCCCAGCCCATGGAAATGGAGAATATAAGTTTAAACCTAGAGCATATAGAGAAAAAGAGAATAAAGGTGAATATGGAAAAAGAGGTGGCAACAAGGGAAAAAGAAGTAAAGGCGGAGAAGGAAGACAGACAAAAGAAAGGCGAAAGTAGAGGTCCTAAGTTCGTTAGATGAGGGAGAGTGTTTCGTGAGGGGTACATTGGTTTTTTTTTTTTTTTTTTTTTTTTTTTTTTTAAAATTTTTTTTT